>Ga0256841_1000578_pt1 | contig 36758 bp, 29 predicted proteins | sample 356308metaG_FD_185971 | JGI IMG/M metagenome (GOLD analysis project Ga0256841, IMG submission 185971) | Hydrothermal vent microbial communities from Mid Atlantic Ridge, Atlantic Ocean - 356-308 | ecosystem: Environmental > Aquatic > Marine > Hydrothermal vents | place: Atlantic Ocean: Mid... | reverse complement strand
CAGCCCGGTGGTAAATGGCTGGTGGTATTGAACTTATCCGGCAGAGGAGACAAGGATGTGCATACACTCGCAGAAAAAATGGAGGTTTCATTATGAGCCACATTAAAGATACCATAGATTCCATAAACGGAAGGAACGAATCGGCATTAATACCTTTCCTTACTGCTGGTTTCCCCGATTCTTCCCTTTTCTTGCAGCTTTCACTGGCAATCCTGGAATCAGGCGGGGATTTACTCGAAATAGGCATCCCTTTCTCGGATCCCCTTGCAGACGGTCCGACGATCCAGGCCTCTTCTCAGGTTGCTCTGGCTAACGGAATGAACGTGGAGAAAACTTTTGAACTCTGTACTGCTCTTAGAAGAGAAACGAATAAACCGCTGATATTGATGACGTACATAAATCCCGTTCTGGCCTACGGACTGAAAAACTTCAGCAAGGCATGCAATCAAGTCGGCGTAAACGGGGTAATTATACCCGACTTGCCCCCGGAGGAAGCATCGGAATGGAAAGAGATAGCAACTGAGCACGGGATAGATACGATATTTCTCATGGCACCCACCACGAACAAGGAGAGGTTTCCACTGATAAACGGTTATACCAGTGGATTCATATATTACGTTTCAACAACCGGTGTCACCGGTTCCACCGGTGAGTTACCCGAAGAACTTGTCCGGAAACTTGAAGAAGTCCGGAAATTATCGAGGTGGCCGGTAGGAGTCGGATTCGGGATTTCCACCCCACAACAGGTGGCTATGCTGGCACCTCACGCAGACGGAATTATAATCGGAAGCGCAATAATAAGAAAAATACAGGCAACTGATACTAATAATGTTGTACCTGAAGTAGAAACCATGATTAGAAAGCTAAAAAAGGCCACATATCTTTCTCACCGCTGGCGCGGTTCACAAGCTGAAACAACCGTTTCCTAGGTTAGCCAAACAGCTTGGAACTTCCCCGAGTGATAAAGGTGTGGTGGCCTGGGAGGAAATTAAAATGATTATTGTAATGAAACCTGACCACACTAAAGAAGATGTACTTAACATAATCAATAAGTTGGAGGATTTCGGTTTGAGAGCCCATTTATCAGAAGGTGAACACCGAACAATAATAGGGGCAATTGGCGATGAACGACGCTTGCAGGAAGTACCATTCCTGTCATTTCCCGGTGTTGAGGAAGTTCATCCGATACTTAAACCTTATAAGCTGGTAAGCCGCGAGTTTAAAAACGAAAATACTCAGATAAATCTCAACGGGAACGTATTCGGAAACAAGAAAATCCAGATTATCGCAGGCCCATGCGCTGTCGAAGGAAGAGAAATCCTCGAAGAAATAGCAGAGGAACTCAGCACCCTTGGAGTCCCCTTTATTCGCGGTGGCGCGTTTAAACCAAGAACATCCCCGTACAGTTTCCAGGGGCTGGGAGAAAAGGCTCTGAAATACTTAGCGAAAGTACGGGAAAAGACCGGAATGATGGTTGTGACCGAACTCATGGACCCCAGAGATGCGGTTCTCGTTGCAAAATACGCAGACATTATACAGATCGGGACAAGAAACATGCAGAACTTCAGGCTTCTGACCGAAGTGGGAAACATCGACAAGCCTGTAATTCTTAAAAGAGGATTCAGCGCTACAATAAAGGAGTTTCTCATGTCAGCAGAATACATAGTGTCAGAAGGGAACGAAAAGGTTATACTGTGCGAGCGAGGTATACGGACGTTTGAAACGGAGACTCGAAATACTCTTGACATAAGTGCCATCCCCCTTCTGAAAAAGCTGACACACTTGCCTATAATCGTGGATCCGAGTCATGCGGTGGGGCGCGTTGATTTAGTTGGCCCAGTTGCCAAGGCCGCCATTGCTGCCGGTGCTGACGGCCTGCTGATCGAAGTACATACGAAGCCGGAAGAAGCTTTGAGTGATGGGGCACAGTCATTGAGACCAAATGCGTTCAAGGAATTGATAGAAGAACTTAGGCTTGTTGCACAGGCAGTAGGAAGGGAAATTTAACAAACACCTGTATCCGTGATCGTTCACCTTGGCCGAAGATTCAAGAAAGAGCCCGGTGGACCATAGTACGCTATGTCCGCCGGGCGATCACGTAGAAGATGCGGTGCAGGTGGACGACCCTCAGGGCGTAATAAGGTTGCTTGACAAGGTGGAGAATAATCCACCCTGGCCATATGACCAATAAAGAGCAATCTAAACGTGTTATACAAGTTAGATATAAAGTTTCATCACGGATTCAGGAAAAAAGGAGAACTATGAATATGACCGGCCAGCGGTTGTCAAAAATTGGTATCATTGGCGGTAAGGGAGAAATGGGGCGATTTTTCACCCGTTTCTTCCGGGCCAAGGGTTTTGAAGTAGAAATATCCGATATTGGCACAGAGCGTACCAATGAAGAACTTGTAAAAAGGTCGGAGATTGTCATGTTTTCTGTACCTCTCCACCTTACCGAAACGATAATCAAGCAAGTAGTTCCGCATACAAGGGCTGACCAGCTACTTATGGACGTTTCTTCGCTAAAAACAAAACCTGTTGAGGCAATGCTCCGCTCCGAGGCATCCGTTATCGGGCTTCACCCAATGTTCGGACCGCAGGTATCCTCCATTAGAGGGCAGACGATTATTGCCTGCCCCGCCAGGATCGATAAGAAAAATAAACAAACAATTTACGAAATATTTGAATCTTCGGGAGCAAGAATAAAAGAAACAACTCCTGAAGAACACGACAGGATGATGAGCATAATCCAGGTGCTGATACATTTTTCCACTATCGTCATGGGACGAACATTGAGAGAAATGGGTGTCAGCATCGAGAAAAGCCTCGATTACACGAGTCCGATCTACAGGCTTGAGATGAATTTTATCGGAAGACTTTTTGCCCAGGATCCGGCGCTATACGGCGCCATTGGAATGTTGAACCCTCACAGCGAGGAAGTTCTCAACAAGCTGCACGAATCTTTTATAAATTACATGGATATAATAAAAAGCAAGAATCTCGACGAATTTATAGACGACTTCAATAAAACTGCCAACTTTTTTGGGCCTTACAGTCCCCAGGCGATGAAGGAAAGCGGTGCAATACTCGACTTCCTGGTCAACGGTAAAAATAACAAGGAATCGGAATGACACGAATTGAAGTATCCCTTAAAAAGCTTGAAGATCGGTCCTATTCAATATTCGTGGGGCACAGATGCTTGGCTGAACTGGAGCGAATACTATCTGAATTAGAGTTAAAAGGCTCCGTTTTTATAGTCACCGACGATAACACCAACGAGCTATGGGCACGAAAAATCAAAAAACACCTGGAGCACATTTCAGAATGTGTGAAAACGATCTCTATACCTCCCGGTGAAGAGCAAAAAAGCCTTCGGACGATAGAGAAACTTGCCCGCAAACTGATCAACATGGAAGCTGACAGAACTTCCACGCTGGTTGCGGTGGGAGGAGGAGTGATTGGAGATATAACCGGGTTTCTGGCATCAATTTTTCTTAGGGGAGTAGCCTTCATAAACATCCCGACAACTCTTCTGGCACAGGTGGATAGCAGCGTAGGTGGAAAAACAGGTGTAGACCTGGTCGAGGGTAAAAACCTCGTGGGAACTTTTTACCAGCCAAGACTTGTTTTTACCGACGTCGATTTTCTTTCCACCCTTCCGCGGGAGGAGTTTCTAAACGGCATGGCAGAGGTTATTAAGTACGGAATAATAATGGATTATGACTTTTTTGAATTCCTGGAAGCAAACGTTGAAAAAATCCTTGGCCGTGACCCTGACGTTCTCGTTAAAACCGTATCCCACTGCTGTAAACTCAAAAGAAACGTTGTGGAAGACGACGAGAAAGAATCGGGGTTGAGGCGCATTTTGAATTTCGGTCACACGATAGCACATTCGGTGGAATCGGCAAGCAACTATCGGGTAAAGCATGGTTGGGCAGTTGCAGTGGGAATGGTCGCAGCAACTTTAATTGCAGTTGGCAGGGAAATAATAGAACCTGATGATGCAAGAAGAATTGAAACCTTGATCGGGCGGTTTGGGCTCCCAGTTAGTTTACCTGAGAACCTTAGCAGCGAACTAATAATAAATGGACTATCGTTTGACAAAAAAAGACGGAAAGGTGTGCTTCACTGGGTGCTCCCGCGGAAAATAGGCTCAGTAGAAGTGGTAACAGGAATTACACGAGGGGAGATTAAAAATGCCATAGAAAAACTGCAAGGCAAATCCCTTTGACAAAACAACCAGAGGATGCTTTGATCACCAACCGCATGTGAAAAACGAAAGCATTAAAGATAATATCTTGATATCACCTAAGGAACATCTAATTAATTACCCAAATAACGCAGGACCACTTGCAGGTCATACCGTTCTTCCTGATTAACGGTGATGGATTCAGGCTCTTCGCCTCGGCTGGAATAACGATCTTGGATTGTTCTTGTTAACCACCTTTTATTGTTAAAGAATTCCGGAAATTCGAATTTGTCAAAGTTTCCATAAAACTTACAACCCAGAACGGGGACATTCTTGTCAGGAGATGCGATCAGAGTGAGCACAGGTTTGATTTTGCCCCCTGCTCCCAGGCAATTCATCCAGCACTTCCTTTCTACCCCGGAAGTGGTAACTGGGATAGGAGATCTTCTTCAAGGAACCTCCGTGATTCCAGGACATAAACGTTAATCACCGCTGCCTCAGTATTCATAACATCAGAAAACGGTTTGCTCTCCCCGCGGAAAATTTCTCCTCCCACGATGGAGCTCAACACTTCCCCGTCATAAATATGCACGATCCCATTTACCCTTCTCAACTGAATTTCCCCGGTAATGCAACCGGTGTACTTGTTTTCCCTGAAAAGGCTAAGGAGTTTATCCACGTAAATGAATTCGCTTAGTAGACTCGAATATATTTTCTGGTCGAGAACGAGAGGCAGAATAGTCGCCACAGCTTCGGGACGAAAAGATTTGACTGTCATGATCCCGTCTGGCTGGTGAGCTATATCCCACAGTACATTCATTGCATCTACCCCGGAAAGGGGTTTCTCAAAGTGAATTCCGTTAATGTAACAACCAACGATCCTCCCATCGTAAAAAAGACAGAATCCCCTACACAACTTTTTTTCGTTACTTAGAACAAGGCTTCCGGCAAATCTTTTTTCAAGAAGTTCTTCAACGAGAGTTTCAACTTTCACGAATGAAGTTTTAAGTTCATTGTGTACTATCTCATCAAAGGGGATATAATCGTCGAATCTGCTACGAGTCTGGAAGCTGGAAAGAGGTATGGTTTCTTGGTCAGAGATTGAGACGTCGGGTTCTCCAAGATGCTTGAATAATGGTGCGTTCTCGGTAACCACACTTGCCTGTTCACATATGGTAATCACATCCTTGATATCACCAATCTCGAGAGCTTCTTCTCTCTTGCGAGTATCAAGGTAAATGACACCGTATACCTTATCTCTCCTTCGAAGGGGAACACATCCAATAGTGCGTATTCCTTGGACTTTAACTGCGAAATCTCCCGCAAACCTCTGGTCCTGGGAAGCGTCAACCACGATGAGGTTCTCACCGGTAACCAATACCCTTTCCAGGGCTTTTCTGCATATTGCTATTCTGGCGATCGCTTTTTGGCCATAGGTAGTCCTGGTTACCGCTGGAACGAGTTCCCCTGTTTCCTCGTTCTGTAGTAGTACTACTCCCCTGTCGAACTCATACTCGCGGAATATAACCTCCATGAGGAAATCGTACAGTTCCTCGGGGTCCACGAATTTGCCGAGGTGTCTCGTAATACGCCTAACCTTGAATTTATTAATATCCCTGGTCCCTTTTTTTACTTCCTCCTCTATTTCCCTTTGTAATCGCTCAACGACAGCCACAAAGCCAGGGGAAAACTTATTCTGGACACTTTCAATTAGCAAAAAAGGGTTTGGTTCCATCGATTCTTTGTCAATGTATACCAACCACTCCGTCCCCCCCAGGTGGACACGATCAAGATGTTCAAGGGGGGTGGCCTTTTTGATCTTCCTCTTGTTTACGTAAACACCGTTGGTACTATTACAGTCTTCTATGATCGGCTTCCCATTTTCCGAGTATATCTTGGCATGAACGCGAGAACAGGTAACACTGTCGATCTGGATATCGTTTGTAGGATCGCGCCCGAGGCTGATTTCTTTTCCGCCAAACAAGAACCACTCTACCGGTGCCTCACCTTTAATTAGGACAAAAGCCGGGGGACTAAAATGACCATTAACCTCGCTCTGACCGGGCATTTAGACTCACCTTTCTCGAATAAAAACAGTCTGTTAAATATGCATACTAAACTTCTAACGTGATTAAGAGGGTTTTGTCAAATTTACTTTCAACGACAGTTTTCTCCATCCACTAAAACCAACGTTACAATAGGGAAAGACAGTGATATTAAAGTGCCCTTTTCACTCGTTCTGAAACTTCGAGGTTTAGCTCCAGGACCTTCTCAGCAAGTTCTTCCGTAAGTGAACCACAACCACAGCTAGGGGTAATTATGGAATGTTCAAGCACTTCTGAGATATCCAATTTCGAGTCTAGCATCTTATTGATTTCTGCAAACCATTTACCGGTCAATGAATCAACGGATTCTTTCCTGATATCAGACGGGTTCATGGTAGGCACAATACCCCACGCCACAGTTTTTCCACTTCTCACGAACTCGTGGTACCTCTCCTTGTACAGGGCAAACCTTTCGAAATAACCATACGCATCAAAGTTGAGCACATCAACATCGGAATCAAAAATAAGATTCCAGTCAGTGTTTGCACACACGTGTGTTCCCACGATTCCTCCGGCGCCATGCACCTGTTCCGCCACCTCGTTTATTATTTCATGAATTCGGGACGCAGAAACGCTGATAAATGCGGAAGAACCAAAGCCGGAAAGGGCCGGTTCATCGAGAAAAATTATGACGGGGACCCCTAGTTCGTTCAAGGTCTCCACCTGCCACCTCGCCTGGAGACTGAGACTTTTAACCACCATGTCACTAACCCTGTCATCGTAAAGAACATACCTTTTGTTCTGATCCACGATGCTGGTTAGCATGGTGAACGGTCCCGTGATTTGGCCCTTTACTGCAATCATCGATAATAACGGGGTTTTCTTGAGCCGATCTACGAATTCCCTGAAAGTTTTCCCGCTCTCCTCCGGCAACACAAAGCGGCTTTCACCAAGGGACAAACCTCCTTCCGTTACCATTAGGTACTCTTCAAAGAAGGCCAAAAACTCCTCCTCAAAACCAGGATCCTGAGAATCAATTACAAGGGTCCCTTCGATTTCTTTCAGCCCTGGAAGATCGTGACAAAATTGGTGAATCATCTGTTCCGGCCTGTATTTAACCAGTTGAGGCCACGAAGGTATCTCCGGGCAAAATTTGAAAACCAGATCAAGAGCATGGGCCCTGTTGGTGTGTGGTAAGCTACCAATCAATGTGGCAGCACCCCGAGGTGTTAAATTCATCGTCGTGACTCCTTTTCCAACCCTTTAATCTTTACTCCCCTTAAAACACTACTGTTTTAATAAAGCTTCTCACGGATGCTCTATTTTGTCAATCGTGATAAGTTTTCCCAGTTACCCTTAATCCCTTGTTTCCTGCAAGTTGTTGTGTTATGTGAATTTACACTATACAAGAGGAGGTAGAAAAAACTCAATATGGAAAATGTTGTTACTCGATTTTCACCAAGTCCTACTGGTACTCTTCACATTGGCGGTGCAAGAACGGCACTCTTTAACTGGCTTTTTGCGCGCCACAACAATGGTAAATTTATCCTGAGGATCGAAGACACCGACGTGGTGAGATCCGCAGAAGAATATACACAGGTTATCATAGAGAGCCTGCAGTGGCTGGGGATGGATTGGGATGAAGGGCCTTACTTTCAAAGTAAAAGACTTGATATCTACAGGAAATACATATCGATTCTTCTTGAAAAAGGTAGAGCATATTACTGCGACTGTTCTCCTGAAGAAGTGGAGCGGAAAAGAAAAGAAGCCATGGCCGCCGGCAAGAAACCCAAGTATGATGGGAGGTGCAGAACGAGAAACCTGGGACCCGGACAAGGCAGAGTGGTTAGGTTCAGGGCTCCTGACTTCGGTACCACCCTGGTGCAGGATGTTATAAAGGGTTCTATCTCGTTCGACAACAGCGAATTGGATGACCTGGTGATACAGAGAAGTGACGGTATGCCTACTTACAACTTTGCCGTGGTTGTGGATGACTTGACCATGGGAATAACTCACGTGATCAGAGGCGATGACCACGTGAACAATACTCCACGACAAATACTCATCTATGAAGCTCTTGGAGCCACACCACCTGTCTTTGCTCATGTTCCTATGATTCTCGGGCAGGATCGCACTCGCTTGAGTAAACGACACGGTGCTACTTCGGTCCTTGCATACAGGGATGCGGGATATTTACCAGAGGCAATGGTAAATTACCTGGTTCGCCTAGGATGGTCTTACGGGGACCAGGAAATTTTTAGCAAGGAAGAATTGATAGAAAAGTTCACCCTCGAAAACATAGGCAAATCCGCCAGCATTTTTGATCCTGAGAAGCTCTTATGGCTAAACAGCTACTACATAAAGGAATCAGATCCCGACAAGCTCGCAGATCTTCTTTTGCCTTTCCTTGAAAGGAAGAAATACCCGATTTCCGATAGAAACTACCTGGAAAGAGCAATTATCACTTTGCAACCCAGGGCAAAAACCCTGACTGAGATGGCCGACATGATGGATTTTTACTTGCTGGAAAACATCGAGTACGATTCCAAGGCGGCCAGAAAATTTCTAAAACCCACAATGATTCCAGTTTTTGAAGATCTTATTGAGAAATTAAGGGCGCTGGATGAATTTACAGAAGAGAAACTGGAAAAAGTTTTCCGAAACACCAGTGCTGAACTCAATGTGAAACTGGGCAAGATAGCTCAACCGGTAAGGGTCGCCCTAACCGGGCGAACAGCCAGCCCGGGGCTTTTCGAAATAATAGATATACTCGGAAAAGATAAGACTATTCGCCGGCTCGAAAGAGCGTTGGAATTTATGAGAAACAGAAAGGAAAAACAGGCTCCGTGAAGGTGAGTACCATGGGAAAGGGCGATAAGAAACTTAGAAACATGATAGAAGAAAAAATTGATGAGTTTATCAAGAAATACGGCAGGGAACCAGGCGCGTGTGAAGTTCGCGAGATACAGCTTGAGATCGAGAAAGAAAAGAAGAAGGGGAACAGTAAAGGGGACAGGTAGGACATGACTACGAGAGAAAAGCAGGATAGACCATTAAAAGAAAAAGAGCTGCAGGGTATTTTAAACAGCATAAAGGAAAGATACGATACCGAGCTTGTTCCCATAGGTATCGGTTCTGCTCAGTTGCGTATTCTAACTATTAGGAACCTGGACGAGATTATTGAAAAATCTGTTGAGTCTACCCAGCGTCTGCCTTACTGGGCCAAAATCTGGGAGGCAAGTATCGTACTGGCAAGTTTTATCGGAGAACAAAAGCTGAAAAGTAAGGCATCCGTGCTGGAACTGGGTGCAGGAATGGGTGTAACGGGACTCTTTATGGCTGCATGGGGAAACCGTGTTCTCATGACTGACATTAACGAAAATGCCCTACTCTTCGCCAGAGCAAACGTATACTTAAATGATTTGGAGGAGAGAGTGGTGGTGAAAAAATTGGACTGGATGAAACCCAGGCTAAACCGGCAGTTTGACTACATAGTTGGATCCGAAATCGTATACGACAGAAGCAGCTTCCCGTACCTTCTTGATTTGTTACGAAAGTACCTGAAACCCACCGGTACCTTGTTCCTTGCAGAAGGTCGGCGGGCACGTCAAAGCACCTTTTTTCCCCTAATGGAGAAATACTTCAGGTACGAAAGACGAAACCTGGTGATGCATAGCGGCGATGAACGTTACCGGATTTCGATTTACAGCGCCTGGCACAGGTGAAGTGCAGGGAGATTGCGAAATGAACCTAGGAAATGGCTGTATGACAGATCACTTCCAGGTAAACTCCTCAGGATACAAGATATTTGCGGTTTTACACAGACCAGGGATCACAGCTTTTCCGATAGTGATCTGCTGTCACGGTTTATTAAGCCATAAAAATAGCACCAAGTATAGGACTATTGCCTCAGCCCTGGTCGCTCACGGAATTGGAGTCATCAGGTTTGATTTCAGAGGGTGTGGAAATAGCGAGGGAGAATTACACGAAAGTAACGTGAGTGCCCGATTGGACGATCTTATGAGCATCATTGAAACAGTGGAACAAATAGATCATTTCAACGGCAAGTTTGGACTTGTAGGGTCAAGTCTTGGGGGTTTTATTTCAATACTTGCTGCCTTGAGAACCGGTAAGAAGTTTCCCCTTGTTACCTGGGCAACCCCTGTTTCTTTAAAACCGCTGGCTTCTCGCATCAGAAAAAGTTCTATCCTCCCCTTTATCCCGTCAGATAAATTTATCGAAGACTTGGAAAAATATAGTCCAGAGGAACATCTCCACGATATTGAGCAGATTCTTGTCTTACACGGAAGTAGAGACGAATTGGTGGATCCCCTAGATGCCTGCAAAATTTTTAATGGTGCCAGACTACCGAAAGAATTACATATTTTGAACGATGCTGATCACAGGTTCACTGACGAAAATGCCAGGCAACTTGCCGTGGATTTGACTTGCAGGTGGTTCTTGAAGTACCTTTTCTAAGTGCTTTCCACGTCTGTCCTTACCCTATTTGCCAACAAATGCGCCTGTCTGATGGGTTCTGGGATTCGGTAGGAGTTACAGCACCGGAGCACCAGCCTGATGCTTGACGGTATGTCAGAGAGGTGTCCGGGAGAAACGTAAATCGGCTTTACACCCGTGCGGGTTCTTAGAGCAACCCCGACCCTTTCTTTTTTGTAGTAGAGAGACTGATATTGCCCCTTTCTTGGACCAACATCTTTGTGAACCCCTACAAGCTTCGTTTTTGCACATCCTATGCTTGGAGTATCCAGTATCAACCCTATATGGCAGGCAAGTCCAAAACGACGCGTATGCGCAATCCCCTGTCCGTCGCAAAGAATAATTTCCGGTTTCTGCCCAAGACGTTCGCACAGTTCTATGATGAGAGGGGTCTCCCTGAAAGAAAGCAACCCGGGAATGTAGGGAAAGGTGACCCTGGCGGATGCAGCAAGCCGCTCATGTACCGTTAAGTCAGGAAGATGACACAAGACCACCGCTGCGAAAAGCTTGTCATTTCCCTTGGAATAGGAAACATCCGCTGCCGCAATCCATTGAGTTCGATGGGGGAGAGGGCATATCTTTACCCTCGATGCAAGTTTTTTCTGAATAGAGATAGCATCAGCCGGTGATACATTCCACTTGGCGAGGCTGTTTTCTCCAACTTCGAAATAAGAATACTCTACGTTACCTTTTTTCATCATCCGCACCTTGTAAATCCACACGACCTACACACAATACATCCACCTTCATGCTCTATTGCCGATCCGCATTCCGGGCACGCTCCCATCTCTGACAGAGCAGATGTAATCCCCGTCTTGGCATAGTTATTTATCACCTTTGCAATTGCATCGGAGCAAGAAACCACAAGTTGTCCATTGTGCCATACTGGGGAGGGACATCGGATACCCATAAGCTGTTTAACGATGTACTCAACCTTTACCCCTGACCTGAGTGCAAGAGAGATAAGCCGGCTCGTAGCTTCGATCTGTGAATAAGCACACCCACCAGCTTTTCCCATCTGGGCAAACACTTCACATATTCCATATTCATCACTGTTTATCGTAACGTAAAGTTTGCCGCATCCCGTAGATATTCGCTCTGTTACTCCTACCGTCCTGTCCGGTCTCGGACGAGGTTCCACCTGGGGGTACTTTGGATGCACAGGTGTGCTCAAAACCTGATCTGCCCTTGATCTGTCCCTATAAATCGTTATCCCCTTGCATCCAAGTTCATAAGCCAGCAGATATGCCTTCCGAACATCTTCCACACTGGCTTTAAACGGAAAATTAATGGTCTTGCTAACAGCGTTATCTGTATATCTTTGAAAGGCCGCCTGTATTCTGAGATGCCAACCAGGACTAATATCCCTGGCCGTAACGAAGACATCCCTCACGCTGCGAGGGACTTCCTCCATCTCCTTTATGCTACCTTTTTCCGAAACCTTCTTAAAAAGTTCTTGACTATAAAACCCCATCTCTTTTGCTGCTTTTTCAAACAGCGGATTGATTTCTACCAGTTCCTGGCCATCTAAAACCTTCCGGACAAAGGATACTGCAAATATAGGTTCAATCCCGCTTGAGCACCCAGCTATAATGCTTATGGTACCTGTGGGAGCAATAGTCGTGGTGGTTGCATTTCGCATGTAAGGAGTTTCGGGGTTGTCGTAAACAGAACCATGGTAATTGGGGAAGTTCCCCCTTTTTTCCCCCAGGCTCGCTGATGCAGCCTTTGATTCTTCCTGGACGAAAGACATTATTTCCCTGGCTATCTTCTCAGCCATCTCAGAATCGTAGCGAACATTTAGCTTTATCAACATGTCCGCAAAGCCCATGATTCCGAGGCCAATTTTCCGGTTTCCCCTGGTTTTGGCTTCGATCTCGGGAAGCGGATACCTGTTTATCTCTATAACGTTGTCGAGGAAATGAACTGCATCCCAGATGATTTGCTTCAATTCAGAAAAATCTATGGCCTTACTGAGAAATTCACGCACGTCCGAAAATTCTTCCAGAGCAGGGAAGCGGTCTCTAACTACCCTGGAAACGTTGATAGAACCGAGGTTACAGGATTCATAGGGAAGTAATGGTTGCTCCCCACAAGGGTTCGTCGCCTCTATTTCTCCCACGTGGGGCGTAGGGTTAGCGCGGTTGATCGCATCCAGGAAAATAAGACCTGGCTCACCACTTTCCCAAGCACTTTCTACAATTGTATCGAACAACGCTTTAGCAGAAACGCGCCTTACCTGATCCCCGGTCCTGGGATTAACCAGTCCCCACTCTATGTCTCTATCAACAGCTTCCATGAAACTGTCCGTTACTGCAACCGATAGATTAAAATTATTAAATTTGTTCGGATCCCGCTTACAGGTAACAAATTTCTCGATATCAGGATGATCAACTCTCAGTATCCCCATATTTGCGCCTCTGCGGGTGCCACCCTGCTTTATGGTCTCGGTGGCGACGTCAAATATCGCCATAAAGGATACAGGACCACTTGAAATTCCTTGAGTGGATAGGACCTGGTCGTTTTCCGGTCTTATCTTCGAAAAAGAAAACCCCGTTCCTCCTCCGCTCTTATGAATTATTGCTGTATTTTTAACTGCTTCGAAGATACTTTCTATTGAGTCCTCAACGGGAAGAACAAAACAGGCCGATAATTGCCCAAGTCTCCGTCCTGCATTCATCAATGTCGGGGAATTGGGGAGGAATTTTAGTGTTACCATAAGATTGTAAAACCTGGTAGCGATTTCAACGAGGTCCGCGGAGGGGTCAAATTTCTCATCGGCAGAAGCTACTGCCCTCGCCACTCTCCAGAAAAGCTCCTCTGGAGTTTCAGCGGGTTCTCCCTTTTCATTCTTCTTAAGATAGCGTTTTTTTAAGACAACAAGTGCATTTGAAGATATTTCCAAAGGCTTAACTGTCGGGGGTATTCTATCCATCTTACCACTAGTCAAAAAATGGTCAATATATGTCAATAAATTTTTAACAAGACCGGCTTCCAGATTGGCACCGTAATCTTAATGTACACCTCTAAAATAGTCAAAGAGAAATAATAACCATAATATCATTACGTTATGACAATACGTTGTGGGTAGATCCGCCGCGCAAATTCTTTGGCTATAATAAACTTTTGGCACTTTCTTTGCTCTCTCCAATACACAGTGGTGACATTGGCACCCTCCCATCCCCTATCCAGGCCCTCATCATTAGCCGTCATGGTGAGGGCTCTTTTTTTGTTCTTCTGTGACCGGTGAAATTATTTCATTAGATTGGCAAAATTGTACTTTATATGATAATGTTTTTTAATTATTGCGCTTAGCCAGTTACAACAATTTTTAGTTCTTGACAAATTCGGACAAAATCCGATAGAAAAACCAATTTATGATTCTCAGCCATATTTTCCGGCCATGAGAAGTACGGGATTCAATATATCGATGCGGGTATTTAACTAAGTAGCTAGAAGGAAGAGAGATTCATGAAAAGGACGTATCAGCCGAACAACTTGAGACGTAAAAGGACACACGGGTTTCGCGTGAGAATGTCAACAAAGGGAGGTCAAAAGGTAATAAAGCGGCGAAGAGCTAAAGGGAGGCACCGATTATCTGTGTAATTGGATAAAAAAGGATAAAACGACAAGGGATGGTCGGATGAGCTTACGCAAGAAATCTATTAAAGGTGCACGCAGTCGCGCATGATCTCGTGGGGGAATTTTCTTTTAAAAAGAATGAACGAATTCGGAGTCAAAGAGATTTTCTCGCTGTCAAGAAAGAGGGTAAACGGATATCTACGAGAAATTTTATTCTGCTTGTGAAACCCAATGGCTTGCACCATAACCGGTTGGGGATAATTGCGAGCAGGAAAATAGGCAATGCGGTTCGCCGCAACCGCATAAAAAGATGTGTTCGAGAATTTTTCAGGTTGAACAAGGCAAAGTTTGCACCTCCCCCGAAAGACATTTTGATCATAGCCAAGAAAGGGGCGAACCGGCTTGATACCAGTAGCATAACAAAAGAGCTTCTGCCGATTTTAACCAAGCCGGATTTATGCAGAACATGATAAAATCACTCTTGATCAATACAATTCGCTTTTATCAGAGATTTGTGTCGCCATTGAAGCAACCGTGCTGTAGATTTGAGCCTACCTGTTCCCAGTTTGCCTGCGAAGCCATTGCAACGTTCGGCGTGGCAAAAGGGACGATTCTAGCCCTCTGGCGTATCTTGCGTTGCCATCCCTTCCATCCCGGTGGATATGATCCCGTTGAGAAATACTGCAAATAACTTGTATGGAAAAACCGGAGGAATTTCCAGATCATGGAGAAAAGAACTCTATTGGCTTTTGCCCTCAGTTTGTTGGTATTGCTGGTCTGGCAATCTATGTTTTACAAGCCACCACAAAAGGCTAAAACAAAGCAAAAAACAGAAGCTACCCAAAAGGTTAAAAAGAAACAAAAAAGAGAGGTAAAGGAAACCGCAAAAAAGGCTCCCACGGAGAAGGAGAAAACTATCAATCCTGCCCCTATAACTCCTCCTCAAAAGATTACCGGAAAGACAGTGGTTGTGGAAACCCCAAACTTCAGGGCTGTTTTTTCCACAAAGGGTGGGTTACTTAAGAGTTTTAAACTAAAAAAATACAGGGAAAACATTGAAAAGGATTCTCCTCCCAAGGAGCTAGTTACGATAAAAGACGTAGGATACTATCCTTTTTTTACGGAATTGCTTAATGATTCTGATGCAGCGATAGGGTACACCGAATACAAGGCTAGCACAGACAAACTGGTGGTAGATCCTGGCACCAAAGAGGCAAAACTCGTGCTTAGTGCTGAGTCACCGAAGGGAATAAAAGTTATCAAAACTTTTACTTTTTACCCTGACAACTATCTGTTCGACATGGATGTAACCCTAGAAAATACGGGGACCAAAGCACTATCGGATACTCTCACGATAAACATGTTCAACACACCGTACGAAAAGAAGCAAAGCCGGCTGAATGCCAACAGAGTAGCCGTTTTGTCCAAGAAAGGCCTCCACGAATACAATGAAAAGAAAATACGCAAATCGGCACCGAAGATTCCAGGCCCTTTCAAGTGGATAGGTTACGAAAACAACTATTTTATAAGTGCGATGATTCCCCGTTCGGAGAACGGATACAGTGTATCCTTGGTAATGGTAGATGAAAACACACATCTCGTTAGGACCGTGTTTTTTACACCTCGATTCTTCGTTAAACCCGGTGATAAGAAAGATTTCGACCTGAGATTTTTTATCGGTCCCAAGGATCTAACTGTTCTAAAGGAAGCAAACTACGATCTGGCAAAATCGGTCAACTTTGGGTGGTTCGATATAATTGCGAAACCGCTCTTGTGGTTTATGGACTATATTTACAAGTATGTTCACAACTACGGCATAGCAATTATTATTGTAACGGTCGTTATTAAGATTTTGTTCTGGCCATTGACTCATAAGAGTTACGAGTCGATGAAGACCATGAAGAAGCTGCAGCCGAAGATGGCTGCCATTAGAGAGAAGTATAAAAACGATAGAGAAAAGATGAACCAGGAGCTAATGAATCTCTATCGTACCTACAAAGTCAACCCTGTAGGGGGATGTTTACCGATGATTTTACAAATCCCCGTGTTTTTTGCCCTCTACAGGATGCTGTACGGAGCAATAGAACTGAGGCATGCTCCCTTTTGTCTGTGGATCAATGATCTCTCAGCCCCGGATCGCCTCAATATCGGTTTTAACATCCCCTATCTCGGGGGATTGCCGGTTCTTACGATCCTTATGGGCGTTTCCATGTTCATCCAGCAAAAAATGACTCCCACGGGTGGCGATCCACGGCAAGAAAAAATGATGCTACTGATGCCAGTTGTGTTCACAGTATTTTTTGTAAACTTCCCTTCCGGCCTAGTACTTTACTGGCTGGTAAATAACATTCTATCGATTGGTCAGCAGTATTTGATTAACAAAAAAGCGTAGAGACAAAAAGACAGAGAATCTTTCACGAAACGGTACGGGAATGTGATTGTTGTGGAAAACATGAAGAAACCAATACGTTAAGCTGCTGATATGCAAGGGTGTGGGAAGGTTTCTAAGACGGAGGAACAAGATGGTTGAATCCAGGGAATTTGAGGGTAAGACGGTTGAAGAAGCTATAGATAAAGCGTGCAGAGAACTCAACCTTAAAAGAGAGCAACTTCAAATCGACGTAATCACATCAGGGTCAAGCGGGATTTTCGGTATTGTTGGCACGAGGAAGGCAAGAATAAGGGTCAGTCCAAAGGAAATGTTGCCCGATGACCAGGTAAAACTGGCCAAGGAAGTTTTGGAAAACATTTTGAATACCTTCGACGTCCCAGTAGTGGTGGAAGGTAGCGTAAAAAATGACCAGATTTACCTTGACATCATTAGTAATGGCTCAGGGCTCTTCATTGGGCGTCGTGGCCAAACCTTGGACGCTCTGCAGTACATAGTTAACAAGATTGTCAAAAAAGAAATATCACGGTGCCTGCCCATCGTGGTTGATTCAGAAAACTACCGAGAAAGGCGTAAGAAGTCCCTTGTTGACCTGGCCAAGCAATTGGGACGGAAAGCAAGAAAGTCGAGTAAACCCGTTGCAAGCAGCCCCATGAATGCTCACGACAGGAGGATTATTCACCTGACGCTTAAAAAGGAAAAAGGAGTTAGAACAAAGAGCAAGGGTGAAGGGGCTTTTCGGAAAGTTGTGGTTTTCCCCGTTAGAAAGGGAAACTCAACCAGAGGCGGAGCACAGGGTTCCAGTTCCCGAAAAGATCCGCCTCAAGCGGGAAGAGATGAGTAGCGTACACTCTTTCGATGATACCATTTGTGCGCTGGCAACCCCGGTTGGAGAAGGAGGCATCGGGATCATAAAGATCAGCGGTTCCGATGCTCTCCAAATAGCAAGAAGACTGTTCAAGCGCAGTCCACCAGTAGATTCCTTTGAATCTCACCGTCTCTATTACGGAACAATCGTAGACCCTAGAAGTGGTGCCGTACTTGATGAGGTTCTCCTTTCCTACATGCGGGCTCCCAGGACCTACACAAGAGAAGATGTAGTGGAGATAAACTGCCACGGCGGCCCCATGGTTTACAAGCGAATTCTTGATCTCGTTCTAGAAAGCGGAGCCAGGATGGCCGAACCAGGAGAGTTTACCAGGAGAGCCTTTCTTAACGGAAGAATCGATCTCACCCAAGCAGAAGCCATCATCGATCTTATCAAGACAAAATCTGAACGTGGCATAGAACTAGCTGCCCAATACCTCCGGGGAAAATTCCATGATCAAATCGACAAATGGCGATCTGCATTAACAAACGTGCTGGTTTATATTGAAGCATGTATCGATTTCCCGGAAGACATAGAAGAAGAAACAGAAACTGACAGACTTGTAAGAGATCTCCAACATAAAATTCTCAACCCAATAAAAGAAACTCTTTCTAACTATGACAGCGGGCGCATCCTTCGCGAAGGACTAAAAATGGTGATCGTGGGCAAGCCCAACGTTGGCAAATCTTCCTTATTGAATGCCCTACTTCGAGAAGACAGGGCCATTGTGTCCGAGATACCTGGCACAACACGAGACACCATAGAAGAATCCTTCTCGCTAAAAGGTATACCAATTCACATTATCGATACTGCCGGCTTAAGGGCACCAGGAGACAAGGTGGAAGCCCTGGGCATTACAAGGGCAAGGGGTAGGCTTGCCGAGGCTGATTTTGTATTGTTTGTAATCGATGGCAGTATGCCACTCGAAAAAGAAGACTTTGAAATTTATGAGGAAGTGAAGGACAAGGAAGGACTTATCGTTTTAAATAAAATCGATCTCCCTGAAAAAGTTAACAAGGCAGAGGTGGAAAAAGCATTTCACTCCTTTCCTGTTGTACCTGTTTCGGTTCGAGAAGGAACCGGCCTCGGTAACCTTGAAGAACAAATCTTCGAACAAGTAATAAAAGCCCGAATAGACTACGATAGATCATTGCTTGCTCCAAACCTGAGACACAAGAAATGCCTGGAACAAACAGCAGAATATATCAACAATGCCATCACTTTGCTAAGACGCGGAGATAGCCCTGAATTAATCGCTTTTGAACTTCACCAGGCAATGGACAAACTATCTGAAATAGTCGGTGAAAACGTAGGAGAAGATATTCTGGATCACATATTCAGCCAGTTTTGCATTGGGAAATAAGTGGAATATTCTGGGAAATTAATAGATTGGCACAAGTTAGCTGCGGACGTAGACGTAAAGCTTAGCACTCAAGCCGTTGAAATATTTGACCTTTATCTAGCAGAACTGCTCAAATGGAATAGAAGGTTCAATCTCACTGGAATAAAAGACCCCCGTAGAATCCAGATAAAGAATTTCCAGGACTCCATGGCCGTGTCGAAGCTCATTTCTACAAAAAACGTTTCCGTGGTTGATATCGGCTCCGGTGCAGGATTCCCTGGTTTTGTACTGAAAATTGTAAAGCCTCAATTTCATTTCCATCTGATAGAACCGAGCAATCACAGGTATAATTTCTTGTGTCATTTAAAAAGGCTACTAAAACTTGAAGGCTTAGACATTCATAAAGGTAGCATCGAAAAGTGGTTCTGCGATTTTGAAAACGTCTGGAAAAGTGAGTCACTATTTTTTATTTCCAGAGCATGGAAAAAACCAGGCGAAGTTGTATCCATTCTGGGATCCAGGCTCATCAGGAAACGCTCTGGAATAATAGTTATGCTTGGTTCACGGTATAAGGAAGAGCTGGCGAATCTTGCTTCCGTCTCTAGAAAATCCCTTTTACGCATAACGGCATGCCAGAAAGTGACATTAACGGAAAAAGCCGGATTCCGTGTCAATGTGCTCTTACAACGCCTTAACTAAACAACCATCGTCTATAGACAAGGGGGGCATCAGAGGTGATTAAAATCACTTCTTGGTGCCAGACTACGCCGGTTGTCATGCCGACCTCCTGATCTAGTCAGGAGCTTCCTAATTATTGTGCTAAACAAAAACCTGAATCCGTGATCGTTCACTTAGGCCGCAGATGTAAGGAAGAGCCTGGCGGGCGATGACGCCGAAGATGCGGTGCAGGTGGACGACCGGTAGGGCGTAAAAAGAGCGTTAGACAAAGTGAAGTATAATGAATGCCGACTTTATTGCTTGTAATCAGCATGTTAGACATATTAGACAAATCAGCCATGAAGCTCCGTCACGGACTCAGGGAAAAGCTAGAGTACAGTCATTGCGAGTGCAGCGAAGCAATCTCCAATATTTGGATATTCCAAGGAGATTGCTTCGTCTCCCCCACCCATTTTAAGCCTACATCTCGATATTAACTCGAAAACATCATCATAAAGTGGGTGCGGGATCCTCGCAATGACAGAATGTTGCAAATGTTTTTTGGGAATCGGCATGCTAGTCAAGGGTAAGCTTTGATCCGGCTTACAAAAATTGCAAGGAGAGCAATCGATGGATTCACGGTTCCATAGATGTGACAAGTCACTTTGCGACAATAAAAACTTTTCTTAGCCTAAAGACGAGGGGTTTCCACGATCAAGAAAGAGTCATTAACCTTCACCAAGTTCTTTCTCAATTATTTGCTGTTTTACTTCCTGCTGAAGTTTTTCCAGCTCCTCGCTTATTTCAACCCTGAGCTTCTTTTCGGCATCCAAGGTTTTGAGTTGCTGCGGTAACCTCTTGAATTCCTTTTCAAACCTCATCTTTACGGCTTGCAGGTCATCTGGTTCTCTCACCCTTTTCCCCGAAACCATAAAGGTTTGAAGCAAAGTCTGAGCACTGGGATAGTTCTCACCTTTAAGTCCCAGGGTATCATGGTCAATGAAACCATCAGGATCAAAAAACCTGAAAACCTGCTTTGCCCCTACGTAGGTAACTTTCCCAGTGCTTAACTTCATCACTGGTCTTCCGTCATACTGCACCAACTTGTAAGCCATATCAAAATAAGGGGCGTCAGCGGAGACTCCCATTTTGGTTCCAACCCCGAAGGCATCAATCTTAGCACCTCTATTCAACACATCAGCTATCTTGAATTCATCGAAACCGCCACTGGCAAAAATCTGGACATCCCTCAACCCATTTTCGTCGAGAATTTCTCTAACTTTAATACTCAACTCTACCAGGTCTCCACTATCAAGTCTCACCCCGCGCAACTGGTTGCCTTTTTCGGCTAATTCTTTTGCCACTTTTACCGCGTGTTTAGTACCAGCTATCGGGTCAAAAGTATCTACAAGTAACACGGTATTCTGAGGGAAAGTCTCAGCAAAGGCTCTAAAGGCTTCAATTTCAGACGGGAAGCTCGTGATGTAGGAATGAGCCATGGTACCAAATACCGGAATACCATAAATTTTACCGGCAAGGACATTACTTGTACCTATGAAACCCGCTAGAAAACTGGATCGGGCCACTTTTAGCCCTGCATCAATACCTTGTGTTCGCCTTAAGGCGAAATCAACCAACCGACGACCCCGGGCAGCATTCACACATCTGGCAGCCTTAGTGGCTACCATTGTCGAAAGATTTATCATGTTTATCACCAGGGTCTCGACGAGTTGGGCCTCGATTATTGGTGCAGTAACTTCGAGAACGGGTTCGTCTTTAAAAAAAATAGTCCCCTCCGGCATGGCCCTGACCTGGCCAGTGAACTTCATATTTCCAAGATAGTCTAGGAATTCCGGCTTAAAGATGCCAAGAGTGTCCAAATAATCGAGATCTTCCTTCTGAAAACGAAAATTTTCTAAGAACCCAAGAAGCTCCTCTACTCCGGCTGCCACAAAAAAGTTTCTATTACTGGGATATGCCCGAATAAAAAGACTGAACGTTGCGGGAGCACTCATATTTTGTTCCAGGTAACTGGCTGCCATGGTCAACTGGTAAAGATCGGTAACGAGCTCTGGACGGCATTCCGGGATGCATTCCATCTTTTCCCTTCCTATTTTTGTCAAAGGCAAAAAAATTTGGTGACTTTTAGTCCAATTTAAAGTTAATAAAAGCTAACGTTTTGGATTAAAGATTAACTCAGTCCGCACGAGAAACAAATAAGTGATAATTTTTCCTTTAGAAAACAGTAGCCGGTCTTGGCAAGTATTTGCGTGAAAGCTATTATATAAGCGGTGATATTCCGCTGGAATTGCCCATTAAAGTAACAGAGAATTACCCGGAAAACAAGAACTAAAAGATCTTGCACAGGTCTGGGACTGGTATAAAATAAGAACACTTCTCGGAGGTTTCACAGACAGGATGAACTCTGCGATTAGAGCAACGCTGGTACTGGAAGATGGAAGGGTTTTCAAGGGAAGAGCCTTTGCCTCGGAAGGCGAAACTCTTGGTGAGGTAGTATTCAACACGAGCATGACAGGTTATCAAGAGGCCCTCACCGATCCCTCCTATCATGAACAAATTCTAACCATGACTTACCCTCTCATAGGGACCTACGGTATAAACGACGAAGATAATGAATCTAGCCGCGTGCAAGTTGCCGGCTTTATTGTCAAAGAGTACCAACCTGTGCCCAGTAACTGGAGGAGTAAGAAAACGCTAAAAACGTTCCTTGAAGAACACGGGGTTATAGGGATCGAAGGAATTGACACCAGAGCACTGACCAGACACATCAGAGTCGCCGGTGCCATGAAAGGCATCATCTCTACCGAAACCGACAATGTAAAGAAACTTCTTGAAAAGGTAAAAGAATACCCCGGTCTGGTTGGAAGGGATATAACGAGAGAGGTTGCCTGCAATTCTCCTTACTTGTGGCAGGACGACGGCCCGCTTCCTTCAAACACGTGGCAGGATGCTACTCATCCGTATAAGGTTGTAGCCTTGGACTTTGGCATAAAGTATAATATCGTGAGAGAGCTAACCAAGGCAGGATGCCAGGTTATTGTGATGCCCGGCTCAACGCCCGCACGAGACATCCTTGCTCTTCAACCCGATGGAGTGTTTTTATCTAACGGTCCCGGCGATCCTGCTCCTGTAACATACGGCATTTCTGTGGTAAGAGACTTACTCGGAAAGGTGCCTATCTTTGGGATATGCCTAGGGCATCAATTGCTAGGACTGGCCGTTGGTGCCAGGACATTCAAGCTGAAATTTGGTCATCGAGGTTCTAACCAGCCGGTATTGAATCTGTCAACAGGAAGGATTGAAATAACGTCCCAAAACCATGGATTCTGTGTTGATGTGGAATCGCTTCCTTCCGAAAAGGCTGAAACAACCCACGTAAATCTAAACGATAGAACTTCTGAGGGAATGAAGTTAAAGGATGTTCCAGCCTTTAGCGTACAGTACCACCCCGAAGCTGCCCCGGGACCTCATGACGCTCTATATTTGTTCGAAGAATTCAAGAAATTAATCGACCAGTGGCGATCCAGACCTGTACCAATATGAAATCTTGTTACCAGTTGCTTTAAGGAGGGAGAACAGAGACATCGATGCCAAAGCGAACTGATATCGAAAAAATACTCATTATAGGTTCCGGACCAATTATTATAAGCCAAGCATGTGAATTCGATTATTCCGGCACACAGGCTTGTAAGGCGCTGAGAGAGGAAGGCTACGAGATCGTTCTTGTTAACAGCAATCCTGCCACCATCATGACCGATCCGGACATGGCTCACCGCACGTATATTGAGCCCATAACGCCGGAAGTGGTAGCTAAGATAATAGAAAAAGAGCGCCCTGATGCTCTCCTGCCAACGCTGGGTGGCCAAACAGGCCTGAACGTGGCAGTTGAAGTGGCTGAAATGGGCATCTTGGAACAGCACGGGGTTGAAATGATTGGGGCATCTCTAGACGTAATAAAGAAAGCCGAAGACAGGCAATTGTTCCGTGATGCCATGACAAATATAGGGCTTAGAGTCCCAAAAAGTGGCATAGCTCGGAACATGGAAGAAGTTCGACAGATAGCAGAAATTATCGGCTTTCCCATCATTGTTAGGCCATCTTTTACACTGGGTGGTACCGGCGGTGGAGTTGCCTTTAACAAGGAGGACCTCGAGACTCTGGCAAAATCCGGCCTTAGCTTGAGCCTCATTAACCAGGTAATGCTAGAAGAGTCTGTTTTGGGCTGGAAAGAGTTCGAACTGGAAGTAATGAGAGACCGAATGGACAACGTTGTCATCATTTGTTCCATAGAAAACTTTGATCCCATGGGAGTTCATACTGGCGATTCGATCACCGTTGCCCCCGCCCAAACCCTCACCGACAGGGAATACCAGAAAATGAGAGATGCGGCCATCGCTATCATGAGGGAAATTGGCGTAGAAACAGGGGGATCAAACGTACAATTTGCCATCAATCCAAGAGACGGAGAGCTCGTTGTCATCGAAATGAACCCCCGGGTTTCACGATCTTCGGCACTGGCTTCCAAGGCAACTGGCTTTCCCATAGCAAAGATCGCCGCCAAGCTCGCCGTGGGATACTCCCTCGATGAAATACCAAACGATATTACTCGCGAGACCATGGCTTCCTTTGAACCCACCATTGATTACTGTGTTGTTAAGATACCAAGGTGGACTTTTGAAAAATTTCCCAAGGCAGAAGACATTCTCGCCACGTCTATGAAGTCAGTCGGAGAAATAATGGCCATCGGAAGAACCTTCAAGGAGGCGCTTCAGAAAGGAATCAGGTCACTGGAAATCAACATGTTTGGCTTCCCTGATAACATTTCAATCGGATCGAATGACGAAAATGGTGGTGATACTTCGGATTACATAGAACGCCTGAAGGCGGAGCTTAGAAGACCCAGTTCGAAGAGGTTGTTTCTGTTGGCCCATGCTATCCGGTTCGGAATGTCGCTTAAAGAAATTTATAATGCAACTGGCATCGATCCCTGGTTTCTTTACAACATAAAACAGATTCTACAGATAGAAGAAGACCTGAAAAAGGGGAAATATTCCATAGATGTTGACACACTGAGAAAAGCCAAGGAATGCGGTTTTTCTGATCGAAGGCTTGGAGAATTGATAGGGTTGAGCGAAACTGAAGTTCGGGAAAGAAGAAAGCAGCTTGACGTTAAGCCAGTATATAAACTGGTTGACACCTGTGCCGCCGAATTCGAAGCATATACTCCTTACTACTATTCAACCTACGAGGAAGAAAACGAGGCGAGACCATCAAATAGAAGAAAGGTTGTCATCCTTGGCGGTGGCCCCAACAGAATTGGCCAGGGTATAGAATTTGACTACTGTTGTGTTCATGCTTCCTTTGCCTTGAGAGAAGAAGGCTGGGAAAGCATAATGGTTAACTCGAACCCCGAGACCGTGAGCACCGATTACGATACATCTGACAAGCTCTACTTTGAACCTCTCACCCTTGAAGATGTACTCCACATAATAGAAACTGAAAAACCAAACGGTGTTATAGTCCAGTTTGGAGGGCAAACTCCGCTTAACCTCTCCCTTGACCTTGCAAAGGCCGGTGTTCCTATCATAGGAACCCCACCAGAAGCCATAGACAGGGCAGAAGATAGGAAAAGGTTCCAGGAATTGTTACTAAAACTCGGTTTACGCCAGCCCGACAATGCCATTGCATTTACGGGCGAAGAAGCTATTGCCGCGGCCAGAGAAATCGGATTTCCCGTGCTGGTACGTCCATCGTACGTTCTGGGTGGTCGAGCAATGGAAATTGTTTACAGCGAAAGCGAGTTGCTTGCCTTCATGAAAGAAGCGGTTCATGTTTCCCCAGGTCACCCAATCCTTATAGATAAATTCCTTGAGGATGCTACAGAAGTTGACGTTGACGCAATCAGCGATGGTAAAATTACGGTAATCGGCGGTATTATGGAACACATTGAAGAAGCCGGTATACACTCCGGTGATAGCGCATGCGCCTTACCACCCATTTCTCTTGAGAAAAAAATAGTGGATGAAATCAAAAGGCAAACCAAGTTAATATCATCAGAACTGGGCGTAATAGGGTTGATGAACATCCAGTATGCAATCAAGGACGGTAAAATCTACGTTCTTGAGGTCAATCCGAGGGCTTCAAGGACTATTCCTTTCGTCAGCAAAGCCATAGGTATTCCCCTGGCCAAGCTCGCTACAAAAGTTATGATAGGGAAAAGCCTTGAAGAACTCGGGTTTACGGAAGAAACAACCCCAGGTTACATTTCTGTCAAGGAAGCGGTGTTCCCCTTTAACAGATTCCCTAGGGTAGATACGTTGCTTGGCCCTGAAATGAAATCCACCGGTGAGGTTATGGGAATCGATAGTAACTTTGGCCTGGCTTTTGCCAAGGCACAGTTTGGAGTTGGATTTACCCTGCCAACAGAAGGGAACGTGTTTTTAAGTGTCCGGGATAAAGATAAGCGGGCGCTAGTACCCGTGGCTAGAAAACTCGTACAAATGGGCTTCAAGATTCTGGCCACCAGGGGAACTTCCAGGTACCTCGCAGCAGAGGGAATTAAAAACAAGAAGGTAAACAAGATCAGGGAAGGTCGTCCACACGTGGTCGATTATATCAAAAACGGTGAGATACAACTGGTGATAAATACAAGCATGGGGAAAAAGACTGTATCGGATTCGTATCAAATACGGCGAGCAACCCTTGTCTATAATATACCTTACGCAACAACCATCTCCGGTGCAAATGCCCTTGTGGACGGAATTGCAGCAATAAAAGGAGGCAATTGGGGAGTCAAACACATTCAAGATTATCATTCTGCGAGCAAGGTAAAACTGAGCGTAGCCGAGGTGGAACAACGTGAAGCGGTTGCAAGATAGCAAAAGGGGGAGAGAAACTTGATGCCATCATTTCGACCTTCCAGAAAAGAGGAATGTGGTCTTTTCGGAGTTTACGGACATCCTGATGCTGCCAAGCTGACCTATTTCGGACTTTATGCCCTCCAGCACAGAGGCCAGGAAAGTGCAGGTATTGTAGCTTCGGACGGTTGTAACATTGTTGAACACAAGAGCATGGGGCTTGTATCAGAAATTTTCGATGAAAATACACTTCAAAAACTTGTTGGAAGCCTGGCTGTCGGGCACGTGAGGTATTCCACGACCGGCTCTTCCATCATCGCCAATGCTCAACCATTCCTGGTCAATTACGCCGGTGAGTACTATGCCATAGCACACAACGGAAACATAGTAAATGCCGAGGCCATTAGAAGATCCCTGGAAAAAAAAGGGTCCATTTTCCAGTCGACAATGGATTCAGAAGTAGTTGTTCACCTTATGGCACATTTTATGAGCGACGGTCTGGAACAATCCCTTATAAAAACGTTTTCCGAGGTGAAAGGGGCCTATTCGATACTAATCGGTACCAGAAAAAAACTAATCGGAATTCGAGACCCCCATGGTTTCCGCCCTCTATGTATCGGGAAACTAGATGGCGCATATATCCTGGCATCCGAGACATGTGCACTTGATTTAATCGGTGCCAGCTACCTCAGGGACGTGGAGCCGGGAGAGATGGTGTTTATAGACGAAAAAGGTCTAAAATCAATAAAGCCTTTCGCGGCGGTTCGTCCCGCCTATTGCATATTCGAATTCATATATTTTGCGAGACCGGACAGTAACATTTTTGGTCAGAATGTCTACCTTTGCAGAAAACGCCTTGGACATATTCTTGCCAGGGAATACCCGATTGACGCAGACCTGGTAATGCCTTTTCCGGATTCCGGCAATTATGCGGCTCTGGGATATACCGAAAAATCCGGTCTCCCCCTTGAAATGGGCGTAATAAGGAATCATTACGTGGGACGTACGTTCATACAACCTACCCAGGCAATGAGAGATTTTGCCGTAAAGGTAAAACTTAACCCCGTAAAGGAGTTGTTAAAGGGGAAAAGGATAATTATAATCGAGGACTCAATTATTAGAGGCACTACAAGCAAAACCAGGATAAAGACTCTTAGAGAAGCAGGGGCTCGGGAAATTCACATGCTTGTTAGCTGCCCCCCTCATCGGTACCCCTGCCCCTATGGAATTGATTTTTCCACCAGGGGCGAACTGATTGCTGCCACGCATAGCGTCGAAGAAATAAGGAGGTTCATCGGGCTCGATTCCCTTGGGTATTTGAGCGTTGACGGGCTAATAGAAGGAACGGGAACCGACGGCAATAATTTTTGCCTAGCCTGTTTCACGGGAGATTATCCGGTGAAATACGATCCGAGTTTGTCCAAGTACTGTTTTGAACGATGAAAATTGCACGAGATCAGGTCAACAAGACTATAGGGGTGAACAGAAATTTACGAATGAACGAAATTATTTCCGAAGCCAGGAAGGTACTTGAAATAGAAGCTGCCGGAATCCAGGGGCTCGTGGGAAGTATTGACCAAAATTTCTACCAGGCAGCGAGATGGATCCTTGAGAATAAGGGAAGAATAATCATAACCGGTATAGGTAAATCAGGAATCGTGGGGCGTAAAATCGTGGCAACTTTTTGCAGTACAGGTACCCCTGCGCTTTTCCTCCACCCGGTGGAAGCTCAACACGGTGATCTGGGAATGGTTTTGCCCACGGACCTTGTACTCGCTCTTTCCAACAGCGGGGAGACCGAAGAGTTGAATGCTATTTTGCCAACCTTAAAAGAGTTAGGAGTCAAGATAATCGCTCTCACCGGGAACCTCGAATCTACTTTGGCAAGACAGGCAGATCTTGTTATTTATTCGGGAGTAGAACGGGAAGCCTGCCCACTGGGTCTTGCCCCAACCGCTAGTACGACCGCGATGCTAGCACTTGGGGACGCACTTGCGGTTGTACTGGTTAAGATGAGAGACTTTAAAATTTGCGATTTCCAGAGATTTCACCCGGGGGGACACCTGGGAGAGCGGCTAAAGGTATCTCTTAATCGAGTGATGCGCACCGGTGACCAGGTGCCCCTGGTCAAAACGGGGACGCTGCTACTGGATGCCATAAAGGAAATGGACAGGAAGCAACTGGGTGCCACCCTTGTGGTTGATGAAAGCAAAGACCTCAAAGGAATAGTTACAGACGGAGACTTGAGGAGGGTGCTCTTGAGTCACAATGACCTCAATGGCATCCTAGTGGATCAAATTATGACGAAAAACCCGAAAAGAATAAAAGCAGGACGGTCCGTGGCAGAAGCTCTGGAAATGATGGAAAGGCACCTTATAACCGTTTTACCCATAGTAGACGATGAAGAAGAGCTTTTAGGAGTACTTCATTTACATGACCTGCTTGGTCAGGGAAAGATAAGATTTTCGCAATGAAAAATTTCAGCCCCCCGAGAGGACTAATTGTAAACTTGGCTTTACCAGCCGGAGAGGAACCGGTTGCCGGAGATTTCCTCCGCCTCATAAACATGGTATCCGGCAAGGTTAGCGGAATTCTCATTGATCCTCTATACTGGGCTCCAACCATGGAAATTTTAAAGTACCAGTGCCTGTTTCTGGAAAGATGCCTAGAAATTATCCCCCCGGAGTTAGCCTTATTCATCGTAATGACCGGTCACAACGAAGATGAAACCAGGGAAAATTTCTTGTGCCTTAATAGAAAGATAAAAGGGTTAAGTGAAGAAAGACCTATCTATCTTGCCGACTTGCCCCTCGCTTATCACAGCAATAGGGGGCTTCCGGACTACTACAGGGAATTACTTTCTGGCACGGATGTGTCCCTGGTAATAATAAATGATCCAGAAGGAATTTTTCACCCAAAACATTTTTTTAAAAGGAAAAATATTATTCCCAGTGTTCTCAGAAAACTTGCTGACGTTCCAAACATTCGTGGACTGATAAATTCTTCTGATCTTAAGAGAAGTCTGAGCTATTCGTGGATTATGAGAGATCAAATGGAGTTTAGAATTTATGATGGAAAGGAAAGTTTCTTCCTGGAGAATCCAAGCAAAAGCGGACTTGTTTCTATCACCGCTAACCTTTTTCCCTCAAGCTGGCGGCTAGTTATCGACTCGTCACTGGGCACAGAAGACTTAACATGTTTTCCGGATCAGGTGAAAGAAAGATGGTACGTCGGACGCTTTCTCCAGGAAATAGCAAGAGAAATAGAGGCCCATGCACCAATTTTTATAAGGTATGTCCTCAATTACTGGGGTATTTTCCAGGACCCACCCCGTTCTTATCCTAACAACCACTTTGAAACTCAGGCACTACATTTTGTAAGAAATCACCCAGAGCCTGATAAAATTCATCCTCTTTAATACAGTGAAAGTCTATGTATTCCCAGTTTATCTACTTTCTGGTAGCTTTAACACTTTACTCTCTCCAACACCCCGAGAAAAGCCCACCTTATTCGGGGTTTGTGACGCTGATCCTATGCATGACGCTTCTACTCGGTTTTACGCTTGTTGCAGCCTATTCTTTTTCAGTACTCGGGAAAAGGATCAAGCTAGGCATTGCCTCCGTGAGGGAATACCAGGGTGTGGAGTTTCGCCTTACCACTCTCGCTCTTGGGTTCATGGGAATTCACATTTATGTGATTGGAATAAAGTATTACATTGACCTGATACCATTTGCAGAAGACCTAATAACTTTTTCAGGCGTTATGGCTCTTCTGCTCCTGTGGTTACATCAGGTTATTATTTGGTTTTTTGGCTACAAATACCAGCAATTTCCGGGCGATACCGTACTGGGTCGAACTGCCTTTATAAAAGCTAATATCAATTTTAACCTTGGAATTCTTGCACCTTGGTTTATCATTTCCTTTGCAGTAGACCTCGTTCAATTGATCCTTAAGGCCGTCCAGATCCCCTTTCTTTCCACTGATATGGGGAACCTTGTCTTGATCCTTACACTCCTGGTGGTTTTCGCCTGTTTCGGACCGGTATTGATAATCCGTTTCTGGAAATGCCGCCCTCTTCCACCAGGCTTTTACAGGGAAAATATTGTCAATTTTTGTCGCAGGCATAATTTCCAGTTCAAGGAGATTTGTCTCTGGCCGATCTTTTTCGGTAGGGTTCTCACCGCGGGTGTCATCGGATTCTTGCCCAGGTGGCGATACTTACTCATTACAGAAGCCCTTTTGAACGTACTCACGCCTGAAGAAATCCGGGGGGTGGTTGCACATGAAATGGGTCACGTGAGACGTTATCATTTGCCTCTCTACCTCTTCCTGCTGATAGCATATGCAGTATTGATGTACACCCTCTGGGACGCTGTATTTCTTTTATTTCTCCAGATTAGACCCCTTGCCGAACTTATCATGGAAGCATCTAGGAACCCCGACGTAATCGCACTTGTAACCTCGCTTCCCTTAATCGTGTTGTTGATTTTTTACTTCCGGTACATTTTTGGCTATTTCATGAGGAATTGCGAACGCCAGGCCGATTTGTACGCGTTAAAAGCCCTTGGAAAAGCAGAACCGCTGGTGAGTGCCCTTGAAAAAATAGGCATTCTATCAGGAAATACCAGAGATATTCCGAGTTGGCACCATTTTAGCATAAAAGAACGGGTTGAATACCTGGTTAAAAGCGAGGCGGATCCTTCCTACATCGAGAGACATGACAAGAAGTTATATCTATCTTTCATTCTATTCTTCCTCACGTTTTCAATACTTTGCTGGGGTGGTATTGAGTTCAAGGGAAGCTCACTTGAAAAACAACTAAGAGCACGGGTTGAACTCCACTGGTTACAAAGCGAAAGGGCCAAAACAGCCCTGAACGAGGCACAATTTAGCCTGGCAGTGGGCTCTCTTATGCTTCAACAGGGAAAGATCGACCTTGCTTACGAATTTTTAAAAAAGGCCGTAGAACTTGATCCCGCAAATCCTGACGCATTGAACAACCTAGCGTGGCTTTACGTTACTTCAAAAGATAGGAGGTTCTTTCGTCCAAAACTGGGCCTTGAACTGGCAAGGAAGGCGGTATTATTAAAGGAAGCTCCATATACCCTAGACACCCTTGCTGAAGCTTACTTTGTTAATGGAAATGCTAGGAAGGCAATTGAGATAACCAAAAGGGCGATAGCTTTGAAACCCGAAAACAGATCCTACTACCTGAAGCAGTTAAAGAAGTTTTCTAATGCCAGTACCTAATTCACTGGAAATCAGAACCACGACAATTGTACCTCCACTGGTTATGGCCCCCATGGCCGGGATAACTCACAACCCGTTCAGGGTTCTCGTTGAGGAAATTGGTGGATGTGGCCTGTTTTACACCGAGATGTTGAGCGCCGCGGCCGTGGCCAACGAATCTCCAGGACGATCTTTTTACTTGCAGAATCATCTCAAGCACACGCCGCTTTTTTACCAGCTTCTGGTATACGAACCATCGCAAGTGGCTCCGGCCCTGGAAAAGCTTGTCAAGTGTAACTGCCAGGGAATTGATGTAAACCTAGGCTGCACCGCGCCACCAATCATGAAAAAAGGGGGAGGACTGGCGCTTATGCTTGATTTCGAAAGATGTTCAAAAACGATCCGCGAGTTGAGATCTCTTACGGAATTGCCATTGACAGTAAAGCTCAGGCTCGGTGACAGGGCGGATTGGGATTATCTCGGAAAACTTTGTAGAATGCTTGAAGATCGGGGTGTGGATGCCATTACCGTTCACGGGCGGCTCAAGGCAGATCGTTTCAAAAGACCAGCAAAGTGGGATTTTATAGAAAAAGTCAAGCAAATGGTTTCTGTCCCAGTGATCGGAAACGGTGATGTTACAGATAGTCAATCTGCCAGGATGATGTTCAAGGAAACCGGGTGCGAGGCAGTAATGATAGGTCGAGCAGCCGTCACGAAGCCCTGGATATTCCGTGAAATCGCATCTGAAATCTGGCCCGAAATATTCCCGCATAAAGAGACAGTTTCATATCGAGACATATATGAAAGATATGTCAAACTGATTAAAAAATACTTACCCGAAGAACGCCAGCTTGGAAGATTAAAGGAATTTACCGCCTATTTTGCGCAAAACTTCAAGTTCGGACACACGCTGTGGAGATCTGTCCAAAATGCTTCTTCCGTCGAAGAATCACTGGAGAAGGCGAGGTTGTTTCTGGAACATCATTCTAAGGAGATTGTTTCCACAACGAAGCAAACATAAAATCCCCCCTTTCCCTCGCATGGCAAAGGGGGGAGGATAATTTAGATAAAGATATAACGTTAGTAATTCTAGGAATCTAGTCCTTTATCCATGGCTTTCCAACCGGCAGATTAATGTTAACCTCCGCAAAGACTACGTGAGCCATGAGGTACCATGCCAAGAGGGCGCACACGATCAGGTCATAAGCAGCCAGGGTTCCAATAGCCTTGTTTCCGGCCAATTCTTTTATATCCAGTCCGATGAAGCCAAGAAGAAGTGTTAAGAAAATCCACACGAGGCAACTATGATGTTTCAGGGATGCAATGAACAAGATAAATGTAAAGAACGTCCACCCGAGCAGGAAGAAGCCCAGATCATGACCGGTTAGTTTTAGTACTGGGTAAGCCTTGACAAGCTCTGCATTAGTCCCGAAAATCACATAAAAACAAAGCGCGATCCAGAACGCACCGTAACCACTAAATGCACAGAAACCGAAGTTGTTTCCAGTCCTGAACTCCAGCAGACCCGCAATTAACTGGGCAGTACCACCAAAAACTAATCCCAACCACAAAACCGGCCCTATGCCGATCCAGCCAAGATTATGAAACTGTAAAAGAAGGGTGGTCATACCGAATCCACCCAGTCCTACCACTGCAGGGTTTCCTAATTTTGCTTCTGCCATGCTGCTCCTCCTCCACACAAAATATTAATGATTTAAAAGTTCATAATAATATAATAGTAAGCCGCAGACACATCGTTACGGAGGATGACTACCCAAGAAAACATGTGTAATGCTTACTATCATTTACCTTCCCTTTTTAAAGATGAAACGAAGTTATTTTTTTGGAAATGTCTTGCGCGTGTTTTTGACCAGAAGGAGTCGAGGTTCTGCGGCAGATCCAGTTGCGTTCCCACAAGCAGACGATGTAGAGACAGCCTTAGAGAAATGAGAAACTGAGCATTATGAAACTCAAGACTCAAAGAACCGGTCTATTTTATACAGTGTAAAAGGGAAACATGCAAGTTGTTTTTTCCATAGCATTCTAATCTATTGTATATACAAGCATATATTTATATATATGACTCGCAGAGGCTATATACATTCACCAATGCTTCAAAATGAAATACTGATGTGTTCTGGTTTATCGCAATCAGGGCTTGCCATGTTCTGGTTTTAGAAGTATTTTTTGTAAGGTGAGTTATTATGTTGATTTCAGATCTTTTTAACCCTGTTTCTCATTTTAACTGATATCCGCAAAATGCGGGAAGGAGGACAAAGATGGGTAGAAATATCAAGTTGGTCAAGGCCATGGAAATTTTGGATTCTCGAGGAAACCCCACGGTACGAGTATTTGTTGAGCTTGAAAACGGGATCAAAACATCTGCTTCGATTCCTTCGGGAGCGTCCACCGGTGAAAACGAAGCAATAGAACTAAGAGATCCTGACAGAAAACGTTACGGGGGAAAGGGAGTTTTGCGAGCGGTCGCAAACGTAAACGAGCAAATAGGCCCACAGGTTGTTGGTATGGACCCTTTCGAGCAGGGTAAAATCGACCGAATCATGATAGAAATGGATGGCACTCCCAACAAAAGCAGGTTTGGGGCCAATGCGATTTTGGGAATATCCCTGGCAGTCGCAAAGGCAGGGGCCAAAGCCGCAGGGCTTCCCCTCTATGAGTACCTGGGAGGAACAGGAGCGCTACGGCTTCCGGTTCCCATGATGAATATCATAAATGGCGGAAAACACGCAGACAATAGTGTGGATTTTCAGGAATTTATGATTATGCCAATAGGGGCTCCCAACTTTGCAGAGGCTCTTCGCTATGGCGCTGAAACCTTCCACACCCTAAAATCTATCCTTAAGAAAAAAGGTTATTCCACAAACGTCGGAGATGAGGGTGGTTTTGCCCCCGATCTCAAAAGTAACGAGGAGGCCTGCGAAACCATACTCGAAGCCATCGACAAGGCCGGGTACATACCAGGAAAAGACATCGCGATAACCCTCGATCCCGCTGCCAGTTCTTTTTACGAGAACGGCGTATACAACCTCTCCAAGTCGGGGGCGGGAACAAAAACAAGCTCGGAGATGACAAAATTATACGCCGAATGGGTTGACAAATACCCGATAGTATCAATAGAGGACGGCCTTGCGGAGAACGACTGGGAAGGATTTCGAGAACATACCCAGGTGCTTGGAGACAAAATACAGATTGTTGGTGACGACATATACGTTACGAATACAAAGTTTATAAAAAGAGGTATAGAAGAAAAGTCAACCAACGCCGTATTAATTAAACTTAACCAAATTGGAACGTTAACTGAAACCATTGAAGCGATAAATCTTTGCAGAAAAGCCGGTTGGGGATACGTGATTTCCCACAGAAGCGGAGAAACCGAAGACACCTTCATGGCAGATTTTGCCGTTGCCATGTGCGGCGGGCAGATAAAAACAGGGTCGCTTTGCAGAAGTGAGCGAATCGCCAAGTATAACCGATTGCTTGAAATAGAGATGGAACTCGGGGATGCGGGAATCTTTGAAAATCCCTTTGTACTTTAGGATTCATCCAGTTAGCCCTAATCCACGACCATGAGATATTCCCCATTGGCCGGGAAGCATTTAAGAAACTTTGATAAGGTCTGATCGCTAGATTCATGAATTAGTTGAACGAATATGGCAAGAGAATACAAAGATTCGTCATTCCCGCCGGAGCGAAGTATACATCCGGAATCTATCACCACTTATGACAGCTTCCGGATTAAAGCTCCCCTGATTAGATCAAGGGACAGGCAAGACATTCAAACGGTACTTGGCTACTTGAGTAATTACCAGAGGTTTCTTTAACCCACGGTTTCAACCGTGGGTTTGGGAAGCAAATTTACGCTAAAACCGATTCATCGGTTTTTAACTTATCGATGTTTAACCGGCTAAAAAAATGATTCATACACAGTACCGGGAAATCCCATATGAACGTAGGGAAACTCTGATTAATTCCGATTTGTAGGACTCTCAATCAATTAAAGAAGTATGACAAGCACAACACACAAACCGTCATTCTGGCCGGAGCGAAGCGTAGAGCCGGTATCCAGGATTCTCTATCCGGATACCGGATCAAGTCTGGCATGACGTGCAAGAGGCCATTGCCAAACTAAGTAATTAATCAGAGTTTCCCAAAATGAATCTAGGAGCAGCGGGAGGGTAAAAAAGTAACTTATATTTTGATAAAATATAGATGAAGCTAACGCAAAGCTGGAATGTATTTTGCTCTCGTAGAAAAATAGAGCAGACAATAGGTTGAAGGAGTAAGATATGAGCCAGCTAGTGATGAACACCTTGATGGAATTTTTCTACGAAAGTCTCCAGCGTGCTTTAGCCGAGCAAAAAATAAAACTTGGACAGGCAACCGAGTATTATCTTGTGGATCTCCTTTCAAGGTACTCCAAGGCCGAAAGCCTTATTCAACCTTCGTACGAACAGGAGGAAAAAACGTACGGGGAGCTATACCTGGAAAGTTATCACTTGAGCCCATCTGAAAGGTCAAAGGTACTCAAATATATCGGTGATACCACGCTTTTCCTGTGCGGATTCTTTTCGGAAAGTTTCAAAAGAAAACTTGTAGACATTGATTACTATGCAACCCTCGGAAGGGCTTCTTACTCTCACCTGGTGGAAGTTTCCGAATATATTAAGATGCGGATAGGTGTGCCTGAGGTGTTTGCGGAACTTGTAAACAAGTTTCTTGACCTTATTGACGTAATTGCCGAAATTGGTGAAAAAACCCACCTGAGCGGATCGTCTGACCTTCTGAGAATTTATGAGCGTTGGTTAAGAACCCATAGCAAGAGAGACAGAAAGCTGCTAAAGGAAAAGGGCATAGAGCCCATAAGAGATATTACACCCAGGTTCACACAGTAAACACGGTTCTTTTCAAAGATCCCGCCCCGTTGAAGGGCATTAATTGACAAGAAGCCCGGACATATTGATCCGGGCAAAATAATATCTTACGATAAACAGTTGTGCATGAGGTATACCGAGAGTGCTCCTTAGAAAACTCTTAGGTGAAACGGATTTCAAAAGTGAAAGC
>Ga0256841_1000577_pt1 | contig 36768 bp, 30 predicted proteins | sample 356308metaG_FD_185971 | JGI IMG/M metagenome (GOLD analysis project Ga0256841, IMG submission 185971) | Hydrothermal vent microbial communities from Mid Atlantic Ridge, Atlantic Ocean - 356-308 | ecosystem: Environmental > Aquatic > Marine > Hydrothermal vents | place: Atlantic Ocean: Mid... | reverse complement strand
CTATAATATCAATCGGAGCAGGCAATGCTCCTGCTTTAAGTACAATTTCAATTAACTTGGCTTCTTCCAAATTTGCCATGCCGCTAATTTGAGAACTTCCGTTTGGAATTTTCCCTTGAATAACGGGAGCGGTATAAACATAACCGTCCAAAACAATTGCACATCTTTTGTGAATATTTGCACCGGTTATTCTAGACCATTCACGTGCACCGTCGCCATTCATTTTCATTGTAACAATTGCTTTGGTTGTTGCCGGGTCTATATTTGCTTGTGCGTCAACTATTACTTCACCGGTTAGCTCGGGCAATTTATTTACTAAATAAAGTCTGTAGTATTTAATTCCGTTTTGGACAATATCAGGTTTGGCGGAAAACACAAATTCAACATTGTTGGGAATGATGTTTTTAATTTCGGGTCTGCGAAGATAATTTTTTATAATATCTCTTTCGTTTTCTTTAACAACCAAATCTGCGCTTTGTTGGGAAATCATTCTTGCAACAGAAAGGAAAGGATGTTTTTTTGCGAATTCCTCTTCGGATTGTTCATTTGCCAAAGTTGAATCTACAAAAGAATTGGAAGAATCTTTAGCGTATTGACTGGCCAAAACTTCATCAATTCTTTTAATGATAGGGAAAGCAAAATCCGGATCTTTAACCAATTTAAATTCCAGCATTGCTCTGCCTTGTAAAAGATTTTTAGCTTCTTCTTTTTTTGCAATGCCGGGTAGTTCAATAACAATTCTTCTGGCACCTTGTTTTTGAATTGACGGTTCTGAAACCCCGTATTGGTCAACTCTATTTCTGATAATTTCTATTGCTCTGGAAACAGCATCGGTTTCTTGCTTTTTCAGATTGTCAATAATATCACTGTCTTCTTGCCTGATTGAACCGAAATATCGGCTTAATCGTATCTTTTTTTCTTTCAATTTTTTTGCAAGAATATCAACAACATCTTCCCCGGATGATTTGGCAATTTTTTCCGTTTCTTTCAACATCTTTTTGAATTGTTCGTCAGGATCTTTTGCCAAACGTTCCAAAAGTTTTCCGGTATTAACTTCCATTACAAGGTACATTCCGCCTTGCAAATCCAAACCGAGTTTAAGTCTTTTTTCGCGAGCTTTTTTTATTGCAGGGTTTGCTACGCGGATGCTGTCTTCTTTAAATTGTAATATGGATTCCAAATTTTCGGTGCTTAAGTTCGGGTTTGTTGTTTTTAATTTTTCCTTAATACTATTTATTTGACGGGTTACTTGTTTTGAATAATTTATATCCTGATATGTTGGATATAATAAATACAAACTTAATGCGACTGCGGCAATAACCAAAATGCTTCTAAATCTCAACTCTTTCATATTAACCGGTAAAGTTTTATTAGTAATTGATATAATTTAAAATAAGACTTCTAATATAGATAGATAAGCAAAAAAAATCAACGAAAATACTATGATTTCAAACTGTTTTTTACATAGTTTTCTACAAATATTTATAAAATTTATAAGCTGAAAAACGGTTTATACTTTTTTATTTTACGGTTATTGGTTTATTTTATTTGAATAAAATTTAATTGAGAAAAAGAGCATGGCTAATAAAGTGGATATAAAAAAACCCCAACAAAATTATCGGGGTTTGTTATTAAATATTGCGGGAAATATTATTCTCTTACTACCCAAGTTTTAACAATTGTATTAACATCGTTATGAAGTTTAATATTAACTTCATAAATACCTAAAGCTTTAATCGGTTCGTCTAAAATAATTTTTCTTTTATCAATATTATAATTTTTTTCTTTTAAAGCATCTGCAATCATTTGGGTTGTAACGGAACCGAAAATTTTGTCTTCTTCTCCAACTTTAACGGGAATGGTGATAGAAACTTTTTCCAATTCCGCAGCCATGGTTTTTGCATCTTCAAGTTGTTTAATTTCCCGTTTGGCATATTGTTTTTTTTCTTCTTCCAAAGCTTTAATATTGCCTTTGGTAGCAACATAAGCTATTTGACGAGGTAAAAGAAAATTTCTAGCATAGCCGTTTTTTACTTCAACTAGATCTCCTATTTTGCCAAGTTGTTCAAAATCTTTTCTTAGAATTACTTTCATTAAAATATCTCCTTATTACTTTACTGCTTCTGAAACAAACGGTAAAATCGCAACTTGTCTGGCTCTTTTAATTGCTCTAACAAGTTCACGATGTTGTTTTGCACTTAATCCGGTTATTCGTCTGGGAATTATTTTCCCTTGGTCTGAAATAAATTTGGATAGTTTTTTACCATCTTTGTAATCAATATAATCCGTTATTATACGTCTGGTTTTTTTATATTTTGGTTTCATTTTTTAAATCCTTTAATTTTTATCGTCGTTAATTAAATCCGATTCTTCATCGCTTAGAAATTTATCAAAAGAATTATCGCTTATATTTGTATCGGTATCTTTACTTTGATCTTCGTTACTAGTTTCGGTAGATGAAGTTTTACCGTTTTTATTTAAGAACTGTATTCTTTTGGCTTTGATTTCGACAATTGTTCTATTTTTATCGTCGTCGGTTTTAAATGTTCTGCTTTGTAATTCACCGTCAACCAAAACAGCACTTCCTTTTGCCAATCTGTTTTTACAGCTTTCAGCCAGTTTATTCCATGCAACAACACCAACATAGCAAACATCTTCTTGCCATTGATTGCTGCTGTCTTTATAACGCCGGTTAGCAGCTATGTGAAAATTTACTACAGGAGTATTATTAGAAGTTTCTCTAAAAATAGGATCTTTAGTTAAGTTTCCTGCTATCATAACATTGTTTAATTCCGGCATTTTTAAATCAGCCATTTAACACCTCCATAAATATCGTTTAAATTAATCATCATTGTTATTAGTTGTTTCAACTTCTTCCGGCATTTTTTGTTTTTCGGTAATATTCATTTTTTCTATATGTTCAAGATCTTTTTTAGTTAATAATATAGTCATATATCTTATAACATTTTCGTCAAGTTTTAAAGCTCTTTCAATTTTTTTTATTGCTTCCGGTGGTGCGGTAAAACGTGAAATGAGGTAATAGCCGGTTTTTGCTTTGTTTATGCTATATGCCAAACGTTTTCTACCCCAATTTTCCGTACTTGTTATTTCACCGCCGTTTGTTGTAATGTTTTCTTGAATACTTGCAATTGTTTGCTCAATTTGCGCATCTTCAAGAGCGGCATTTATTATTGAAACATTTTCATAATGTTTTGTGCTCATATAATTCCTCCCTTTGGGCTTTAGGCTCTTATTTTTTTTAATAAGAGCAGGGTTAAAAAATTATTTATTTATCTTATTAATGGTGCAATAACCAAAGAAACAACCGACATTAATTTTATTAAAATATTTAGAGACGGTCCGCTTGTATCTTTAAAAGGATCACCAACCGTATCGCCAACAACAGATGCTTTATGTGCATCGGAACCTTTGCCATAAACTTTTCCGTCAATATTTAAGTTCCCTTCGATTAATTTTTTCGCATTATCCCAAGCTCCTCCGGCATTGGATTGAAATATTGCCATCAAAACACCGGAAGCGGTTACACCGGCTAAAAGACCTGCGAGCATTTCTTTTGAAATAAAGCCAACAACCACAGGAACAATAACAGCCATTAAACCGGGTAAAATCATCTCTTTAATAGCGGCTTGGGTAGAAATTTTAACACATTTGGAATATTCGGCTTGCGCTGTTCCTTCTCTAAGCCCTTTTATTTCTCTAAATTGTCTTCCAACTTCAACAATCATTTCTTGTGCGGCACGTCCTACCGCACTCATTGCCATAGAGGAAAAAAGGAAAGGTAACATTGCACCTACAAAAAGTCCTCCTATTATAACCGGTTTTGCCAAATCAATTACTTTTATATCGGCCTGCAACATATAAGCACTAAAAAGAGCTAGAGCGGTTAAAGCTGCCGAACCAATGGCAAATCCTTTACCAATTGCGGCAGTAGTGTTACCAACGGCATCCAATTTGTCGGTAATTTCTCTTACGTTTTCCGGTAAGTCCGACATTTCCGCAATACCGCCTGCGTTATCGGAAATTGGTCCGTATGCATCTACGGCAAGTTGAATTCCGGTTGTTGAAAGCATTCCCAAAGCGGCTATTGCGATTCCGTAAAGATTGGCGAATTGTGCGGCGCTTATTATTGCCGCGGCAATAATTATAACGGGAATTGCCGTTGACATCATTCCAACGCTAATGCCAGAAATAATAGTTGTAGCGGCTCCGGTTACGGATTGTTTTGCTATTTGATGAACAGGTTTATAATCCGTTCCGGTATAATACTCGGTAACAATTCCTATTATTGTACCGGCAGCCAAACCGATTATTGTAGCATAAAAAACTCCCATGCTGGTATATTCAAAATCGTTATATATCCAAGTTTCGGGTAACATTGTAGTAATAATAAAATAAGAAGCAACAACCATTAAAGCGGCGGTACCGAATTCTCCGGTATTTAGTGCTTTTTGCGGATTACCGCCTTCTTTTACTTTTACAAAAAAGGTTCCGAAAATTGAAAGAAGAATACCAACGCCGGCTAATACTAACGGAAGAACAACACCTGCCAAAGGATTTTCGACAAATACTTTGGTAAAAACAGCACCGAGAACCATTGTTCCAACAATTGCACCAACGTACGATTCGAAAAGATCTGCACCCATACCGGCAACATCACCAACATTATCACCAACATTATCGGCAATAGTAGCCGGATTTCTGGGGTCATCTTCGGGAATACCTTCGTAAACTTTACCCGCTAGATCTGCCCCTACGTCTGCAGCCTTGGTATAAATACCACCTCCAACTCTTGCAAAAAGAGCAATTGAAGATGCTCCTAAAGAGAAACCGGAAATAACGTTTATTACTTTAACAATATTCCAATCCAAATTTGAATAAATAATAAACAAAACACTTAGACCTAAAACGCCTAAACCTACCACATTCATTCCCATAATTGAACCACCGGAGAATGCTATTTGCAGAGCTGGTCCTAAACCTTTTTTGGCTGCTTCCGTTGTTTTAACATTTGATTTTGTGGCGGCTATCATACCTAAAAAGCCTGCTAAACCGGAAGAAAAGGCTCCGAATATAAATGAAACCGCTATAAGCCAAGATGAGTTGTTTCTTCCGGAATTTGAAATACCTAATAAAATTGCAACAATTATAATAAACCAAATTAACACTTTATATTCAGTTTTTAAAAAGGCTATGGCTCCGTTTTTTATATGGTTGGAAATTTCAACCATTTTTTCGTGACCACTTTCTTGTTTGTTAATCCAAGAACTTTTAAGAAACGAATAAATAAGTGCAGATAATCCTAAAAACGGTATAATATAAATTATCCAATTCATATTTTAACCCTTTAATTCGTTGTTTTTATTGTTAGTTAGTGTATTTTTTTTACTATAGAAATTTAACATCCCGGTAGTTCCTCCGCGTATAAAATTTTCTATCAATTCTATAGTAAAGTTAAAACTTTTATTTAGTTGCAATTGTTCTTTTTCAGAAAATTCTGATAGCACGTAACCGGAAAGTTGTTCTATTGATTCATTATTTGCTATCCCGATTCTTATTCTTGTAAATTCAACGGAGTTTGTGTGATAAATAATGGATTTCAAACCGTTATGTCCTCCGTCGCCTCCTTTTTGTCTTATTCTAATTTCACCAAGTTTTAAATTTACATCGTCAACAATAATAAGAATGTTGTTTAAAGACAATTTATATTTACGAATAAATTCCAAAACAGCTAATCCGCTGTTGTTTACAAAAGTAGATGGTTTTATTAAAAAAAAAGGGAAAGTATTTAACGTACTTTCCACAAACCAATAATTACCTTTAGACGGAATAAATTTCAAATTATATTTTTGAGCAAAATTATCCAATACTTGAAACCCGATGTTATGTCTTGTAAAAATATATTTTTTACCCGGGTTTCCGATTCCAAAAATTGCTTTCAAAAAAATGCCTTAATTATTTTCCGTTTCTTGTTTACCGGTTTCTTCGGTAGCAGGTGTCTCGTCTGTTTCACCCTCTTCTTCGGTTCCGGAAGTTTCTTCAATACCTCTTGGTGCAACAACCGCAACAATTAAAGCATCTTCTTTAGATAGTATATTTATATCTCCAAGAGATAAATCTTTAACGTGTAAAGATTCTGAAATATTCAAGTTTGAAATATCAAGCGGAATAATATCCGGTATGTCTTTCGGTAAACATTCAATTTCCAATCTATGTAAATGTTGTTGTAATCTGCCGCCGTTTCTAACTCCAATTGACAAACCTTCGAGTTTAATCGGAACTTGTACTTGAATTTTTTCACCTGTTTTTATTGCTTGAAGATCTACATGTATTAATCTATCCGTTACCGGATCGAATTGGGTATCTTTTAATATACATTTATATTCTTTATCATCAATTTTTAAGTTAATTAAATGCATTTCTTTTGTATATACAACCGGGCGTAATGCTAGTTCTGATGTTACGAAGTTAATCGGTTGTTCTATTTCTTTAGAATATAAAACACCCGGTACGTTTCCTGCTTTTCTAAGTTGATTCAAATCTCCTTTTGTTGTTTTTACCCGTTTTTCAGAAAGTATGTTAACTTCTGCCATAGTTTATCATTCTCCAATTATTCATATTTATATTATCTAACTTTTATCAATATCGAACAAAGAACTTATAGATTCGTGATTATGAGTTCTTCTTATAGCTTCGGCCAGTAAACCGGAAGCGGTTTTAACAATAATTTTTTTTGATTTTTTGTTAAGCGGAATACTATCTGTAATATATAGTTTTGAAATTGATGAATTTTCAATTTTTTCTATTGCATCACCCGATAAAATAGGATGAGTAACGGCACCGTAAATTTCATTTGCTCCTGCATTTTTTAAGGCTTCAATTGCCGAAACAAAAGTTCCGCCGGTATCAATTATATCATCTACCAAAAGAACATCCTTATTTTCCACATCGCCAATAATATTCATAACTTCAGCTTTGTTTTGTTTTGGTCTTCTTTTATCTATAACAACCAAAGGTACATTTAATCTCCTTGAATAAGCTCTTGCCAATTTAATTCCGCCAACGTCTGGCGAAACAACAACCAGATTATTATCGTTGCTTTTCCAAGTATCCAGAAATACTGTTGAAGCATAAAGATGATCAAACGGAATATCAAAAAATCCTTGAATTTGTGCTGCGTGTAAGTCCATTGAAATAACTCTATCTGCTCCGGCAACAGTTAATAAATTTGCTACCAATTTGGCGGTTATTGCAACTCTAGGTTGATCTTTTCTATCTTGTCTTGCATAACCGAAATAAGGAATTACCGCAGTAACAGTTGATGCCGAAGATCTTTTGGCAGCATCTAGCATAATGAGTAATTCCATAAAATTTTCAGAAGGCGGATTAGTTGATTGTATTATAAAAACATCTCCACCACGTATATTTTCTTTATATTTTACCCAAAGTTCGCCGTCGCTAAATCGTTTTAACTCAACATTACCCAAAGGAATGCCAAGGTATTTTGCAATTTCCCTTGAAAGTTCAGGGTTGGACGACCCTGAAAATATCATTATCGGACCTTTCGCCATTTAATATATTTTCCTTAGAGCAAGAAATTTCAAAGTAATTTGTAAATATAAGTAAAACCGCTTGGTATGTCAAATAAAGAAAATTTTAACCGATTGATTTAAGAGAAGTAATTGTATTTTATTTTTTCTTTTTTGAAAATAAAAATATAAGTACGATTATAATTACCGCCAAAGATAAATAATAGATTAACTTTGGAGTTTCTTTAAGTTTGAAAGGAATATAGGTCGCTTTTATTGTTTTTCCGTTTTTAATTTCTTCTTGTGTAAATTTCCATACCAATTTATTTCTGGATTGCGAATTGGCATTATGCGAAATAATATTTCCGGGTAGATAATATGTATATTTTATTATTGCAGGAATTTTTACCGAATCGGTGCTTATTGTTACCGGTTGAATAAATTGTGAAAATATTTTAGTTCCTTCTTCACCGTTCTTTATTGAAAGGTTTGCTCCTTTGAAAAAAGGTAAAAAATTTAATGAATCGAAATCGGTAAATTCAAATTCTATTTGTGCATGTATTGTGCTATCGGAATTGTTTTTAAAAATTTTTACGAAGTTTATTTTATTGTAAGTAGCTTTGAATTTTGTTTTTAATGAATCTTTGTTGAACAGTCCGATTCTTAAAGCATATAATGAATCTAATTTTGGAACCGATTTTTTCCAATAATGTATAAACATTTTACCGGAATTATCGGTTTTAATAGTTGTAACTTGCGTATAGTTTATGCAAGATGAAAGTGTTACAGTTATTGTAAAAAGAATCAGTTTGGAAATATATTTTTTCATTTATAAAATATAATTTATTTGGTTTAACTTACTAAATTAGAAACTATTAAAAATATTTTCTTTTAATCAATAATAATGTAAATTTGCGTCTTAAAAAAGTAGGATTTAACTATGCCAACGTATGAATATAAATGTTTAAAATGTAATTATGTTTTTGAAGAATTTCAAAAAATGACCGATGCACCTTTAACAGAATGTCCTAAGTGCAAAGGAAAAGTTAAAAGATTGATAGGAGCAGGGATGTCTCCTATTTTTAAGGGTTCCGGATTTTATGAAACGGATTATAAAAATTCGTCTTCTAAAAAAGTTGCAGAGAAAAACGATACCGTAAAAACAAAAAAATCAAAGGAACCTGTAACTCAAAAAAAAGCTACGGAAAAAAATAAGTAGAGATTAGGATTTTAAAAATCCAGCCCAATGGAAATATAATATTTTGGTCCAGAAAATTTTTGAAGATCGTACGTCCAGGCCACATCAAACTTCCAGAGAAACATAAAATAAATTCGTGCTCCTAATCCTGTACCTATTAGTAAATCGTTTGTAACGGTTTGATTTAAAACATTTTTTGAAAATAGTTTTAAGTTTTTATTTTTTTCCCAAGCGGAACCGACATCAAGGAAAGCAACACCCATAATATTTTTAAATAAAATTGGTACGGGACCGGTAACCAGATATCTGATTAGCGGCATTCTAAATTCCATGTTAAGTAATGAATATTTAGTTCCGAGTTGTTCGGCATAATTATAACCTCTTAAAGGCATTGCCGGTGTTAAAAAAATGAAATCTGCAGCGGAATTAAGAGGAATATCTCTTGTGGCAAAAGATCTATTAAGCCAGCTTTCCGTTCCGCCTAAAAAGAACCTTTGCGGGCTTGCACCGGCGGAATAACCTCCGGAAAATCTAACAGCAAAAGAATAATCGTAAAAAAACCGAAAGTATTTTCTAAAATCCCAGGTTACGGAATAAAAACTTCTTTTTCTATTGGTAAAGCCGGGATTACCGAAAATATTTATTTTGTATCTTGTTCCTTGAATTGGTGAAGTATAACCCCACATGGTATTATCTTTTACGTAGCTAAGCGAAGGAACAATAAAAGTCTCTTTATCAATCGGCTCTTGCAATACGTCTAAGTTTTCTTTGGATACTCTTTGAACGCTTAATGTGGCATCTATTCGATGAAAAGTATTTATCGGATAACTTGCCGATGTTAATCCGCCGAAGCTTCTAAATCTGTATAATGAAAGTCCGTATGGGCTGTTTAAAAGCACAAACCTTGCGGTGTGATAAGCCTGAAAACCGTAGTTAATTCGTTTGGGCAAATAATAGTAAGCTAATCCGTAGTCGCTGTTTTTTAAATCGATTTGTAAACTTGTTGTTCCAATTAATCTGTGATTTCCGAGAACATCACTAAAAGAAAGTACTGTTGTACCAAGTACTCCGTATAAAGAACTAAATCCGGCATTCGCATAAATTAAATCGGGCGAAAAATTTACTTTATATTTATGAACGAGAAAATTTCCTTCGCTATCCAGTTTTTCGGAGAAAAGATTTTTTTCATTATCTTTTGAAGCGGAATTGTTTTCCGTTTCTTTATTAGCAAATACATAACCGCTGTAGTCTTCCGTATCTGTGGTGTCTATCGGTTGGTTGTCAAAGTCTATAACTTGTCCGGTAAATATTTCCGGATTTATATTATCGGATGTATCTTCTTCTTCAACGTGTTTATAAACAAATTCTTTTCCGTCGGCAATTGTTATTTCATTATTTAATGTTGTATCGGAAATAGTTGTATCTTCGCTTTGATAGAATTGATTCATATAATCGGTCATTTTCACATTATCAATTTTTTTCATTAGGAATGGATTGTTAATTAAGAAAACATTAAAACCGGCTTTATAATAAGTGGAAAAAACAAGTTTTTTTGTATCCTTAGATAAAGATATGGAAGAAATTCCGTTAAGTGAATTTGTTAACGGAAATGCTTGTAAGTTAAGAACAGATTTAACGGTATCGGATTTATTTAAGGTAATTCTTTTTTTATATAAATTGTCAATTCCGTTGTAATCGGAAATAAAAATTATTTCTTTACCGTTTTTAGAAAACACTGCGGATTTTTCATCGCTAAATTCCCAATCGGTTAAGCGCGTTATTTTTTTTGTGTCAATATTTATGTTAAATAAATCCAATTGATAAGAATTTAATTTTGCAACCGAATAGCCGTCTTGCGGAAAATTATCTTTATTTAAGTTACCTCGGTCCGAAGAAAAAACTATGTTTTTTCCGTCGGGAGACCAACTTGGTAAATAATCACTAAAAATATCATTGGTTAAATTAGTAAGTTTTTTAGTTGAAAAATTATAAATATAAATATCGGATTGATGTTCGTTGCTACCTAAAAAAGCAATATAATTTCCGTCGGGAGACCAACTAACGGATTCTATACCCGGAAATTTAAACGGAAGATTATAATCGTCATCTGTTTCCGTATCTATTATTTTAATTTCGTCGTAACCTTCACTTTTACTTGAAAGAGCAATTCTTTTATTATCTGGCGCCCAGGTTAACGAAGGAAAAAGGACATTAAGTTCTTCAAGGTTTTCCGTTGTTCCGCTACCGATAACTTTTTTTATAACTTTACCGTCGAATGAGTTAATTAGGTAAACATCAAAATAAATATCCCTATCGGAAATAATTACAATTTTATCTCCTTTGGGTGATATAGCGGGACTTGTATTATAAAAGCCGCCGATTTTTTTGTTATCCGTTAATCTTTTGGCAAAATCATCGGGATATTTACGGAAAGCCACATCAGGCCAAAATTCTTTTTTTATACTTTTCTTCCATTTTTCATTTAATTCGTTAAGGTCAATACCCAACGAAGTTTTTAATCCGTTTGCCAAACTTCCTTTGGCTTTAATATTATGAAGAAGTTCACCGACTTTTTCTATGCCGTAAGTATCGGCAATGTATTTAAATAAAGCTTGTCCGCCGCGGTAAGCAAAGTAACCGTTTAAATTTTTTATGTCGGGCAAATATTCATTTATTGCCGCATCTCTTAAAAACATATCGGAATTTGTTTCCCAACCGCTCGAAAGGAATTCTGCCATGCCTTCGTGATACCAAATAGGAAGTTGCAGTGTAATGCCTTTTGCAATTATATTTTGGATAGTTCCTCCGTAAAGAAAATCTCTAATTACGGCATGTACAAGCTCGTGATGAATTACATGTTTAAATTTGCTGAACGATCCTTCGAAAGGGAAGACAACTCTGTTTTTAAAAGGTTCGGTAAAACCACCAATGCCTTGCGATAAATATCCGTCTGATGTATTTGTTTCTTGAAATTCGTTATGCGAATTGTAAACAATAAGAGATATTCTGTTATTAATTTGATAATTTAATTTTTGTTCGATATCGGAAAGAGCTTCTTCGGCAGAAGTGGCGGTATATTCGGCAGCATCGTTTCCTTCTTCGGTAAAGTAAATATCGAAATGTTTTGTTTGTATATAACTCCAATCATGTTCTCTATACTGAACTTTATTTTTACCGAATTGTGATAAAATAGTTGTATATGAAATAAACAATAATAGTAATATGTTTTTAGCTTTAAACATTTTAATGCCTTTATAAAATGCAAAATAATTAAATAACAGGTAAAACAAAATAATTAAAACTTACTGAATATAATAAAAAAACAGTGTTATAAAAGTGTAAAATCAATCTCTCTTTTTTCTTCATTTACGTTTTTAAGTTTAACTTTAATTTTATCCCCAAGTCTAAATTGCCTACCGGATGAACTTCCGATAAGTGAATAATTTTTTTCATCGAAAATATAATAATCATCGTCCAAATCTTTCATGTGAATTAAACCTTCGGCTAAAGTTTCGTTAAGTTCAATAAAAATACCAAAATGTGTAACTCCGGAAATTATACCGTCGAATGTTTCACCGATTTTATTTTTCAGAAATTCTATTTGCTTTAATTTAATTGATAATCTTTCGGCATTTATAGCGTTACGTTCCATTTGCGAAGAATGTTCACAAATATCTTCAAGCCGTTTTTTACCGAAAGAATTGGGTTGCTTGGAAATATAATTGTAAATAAGATGATGTGCAACAAGATCCGGAAAACGCCTGATAGGTGATGTAAAATGAGAATAGTATTTAAATCCCAAACCGAAATGTCCTATGTTTTTTGTTGAATAAACTGCTTTTGCCATTGAACGGATTGCAATTTCGTTTATAACCGCTTCTTCCGGCGTACCTTTTGTACTTTCCAAAAGTTTCTGCAATTCCAACGATTTGTTTTCTGCTTTGGGATTAAAACTATAACCTAATGAATTTACAAAATTAGAAAATTCCATAATTTTTTCTTCGTTGGGCAAATCGTGTATGCGGTAAACAAAAGGGTATTTATCTTTTTCTTTTTTATTTACATGTGCAGAAATAATCCGGTTTGCCAAAAGCATAAATTCTTCAATCAATTGATGACTTTCGTTGGATTTTTTTAATTTAATATCTTTTGTATTTCCGTTTTTATCAAGTACAAATTCTATATCGGGTGTAGTAAAATTAATGCTACCTTTTTTTGTTCTTTCTTTGCGTAAAATTTTTGCAATTCTATTTAATTCCAAAATTTCATTTTTAAGTTCTCCTTTTCGTGTTTCAATTATAGTTTGAACTTCATCGTATGTAAATCTTCTTTTGCTGTTGATAACGGTTTTACTAATTTTATAATTTACCATTTTACCATTCGGAGTAAATTCAACAATAACCGAAAAAGTAAGTCTATCTTTATTCGGAACAAGAGAACAAATGTTATTGGATAATTTTTCTGGTAGCATAGGTATAACTTTACCAACCAAGTAAACACTGGTTGCTCGTTTTTCCGCTTCTTTAAAAATCGGTGTTCCTTTTGGTAAATAATAACTAACATCGGCAATGTGTATGCCAATTAAAACATTATTGTTATTAAGTTTTTCTATTGAAACTGCATCATCAAAATCTTTTGCAGTTTCGGGATCTATGGTAAAAACTTTTTTATTACGATAGTCCAAGCGTTTTGCTATTTCATCTGCCGGTATTTTAGTTGTTAACTTTGCGGCTTGGTTAAGAACACTTTTGGAAAATTTGTATCTTAATCCGAACTCTCTTGCAATAGAGGCAATTTCGGCATCGTAAGTTCCGGCTTTACCTAAAATTTCGGTAATTTTTCCTTCGGGATTTAATTTACCAGATTCCCAAATAATTTTTGAAACTACAACTTTATCTCCGTCTTTGGCGTTGTGTAAATTGTTTTGGGAAATATAAATGTCTCTGTAAATATCTGTTTCGTCCGGTTCAACAAAATAGAAAGATTTGGATTTTTTTAATGTACCCACAATTTCTTTTTTTGCTCGTTTAATTATTGCCGTTATTTGACCTTCCAAATTTTTACCGCTTCTTTTTGCAAAAAGCACTACTTCAACTTTATCTCCGTTAAATGCTGTTGATAAGTGTTTTTCGGAAATGAAAATATCCTTATGTTTTTTATTATCGGGTATTACAAATCCGTAATTTTGTCCGCTAACAAGTTGTAATGTTCCAATATATTTTTTTTTGGATTCTTTATTAAGCTTAAAACGTTTGCCGCTTTTTTTAAGAAAATCTTCTCTAACCAATAGGTGTAAATTTTCTTTTAGCTTTGCATAATTGTTTAAGTTTTTAATTTTTAATTTTTTAGCTAATGATTTTGCTTTTATAGATAAGTTCGGATTGTTTGTAAAAAACAGTTTTAGTTTTTTTTTCATATTAAAATGCCAATTTAAATTTTAAACCTAATTCTTGAATTTTTCTTTCGTCGTATGTTGGTACTATCGGATCTTTCTGTTCTATTCTAATTAAAAAATTCGGATTGAAAAGATACTCGAATTTAATGTCTGCTTTTTCGGCTTGAAAATATTTTGTATTTGCACCGAAAGAATAACGGATGTTGTTATACTTTCCGGAAAACAAAAACTTATAAGAATTTTCCAAAGAGTTTCGCTGAACTTTGATATTGTTTATTATTCCCCCGAATACGCTGTTAAGATACGAAGTTAGTTGAGAACCTAAAAGTGAAAATGCAGTGTTTTCCGTCCAGGAGCTTAATGTGGATTTTTGTTCTTCCGTTAAGTCTAAACTTAACTGCCCCAATAATATAAACGTTAAAGCATTGGCTGCGTCAAAACGCGGATCCGGTATATCATTTTCAATTTGATTTCTGCCAACGTAAACCAAAAGATTTTCTTTATTGTTGGCCAAATTTTTTCCAAGTTCCGATAAAGGAGAATTTATTTTAAGTTTAACGGCAACATCTTTTGTTTTGTTGGTTCCTTCAAAATTTTCAATTTCGCCAATGTATGTTGCAACCACATTTAATCGTGGGTTTGTAACATCGCTTTCAAAAGTAATGTTACCTTTGGCATCAAATGTTTTGAAAAAATCCAAGTGCGAACCTTCCAATAATTGAAGTGTTCCTTGTGTTTTAAATTCATTGTTGATTTTTTGAAATTCCAATTTGCCGGTGGTTTCAATATGAAGTTTCTGATTTAATTCGGGAAACATTAAAAAATCCATTGATACAATGTTGTTTATAAAAATGTTGGTTTTAAAATCAAATTTACTTTTTTCTTTGAAATTATTTTTTTTCTTTTTAAACAGACTTAAAATATTTCTGAAAACTTGTTCGTTTTTATTTACGTTGGTGGTATCTTTTATATATTTGTAAATTATTTGGGAATTAGCTTCTTTGGCTTTTTCTTTTGAAGCATAAATCAGTTTTGCTTTATCAACAATAACATTCCCGTCAAAATTGAATTTTCCGTTTTCGTATAAAAATTTCCATTTGTCATCTGTTTTGATAAACAGATCTCCGTAAACGGAAGCTTTTCTTGTTTTGGATTTTTTCCCTAATAAAGCCAAGTTGCCGGTTATGTCAACATCAATTTTACTGAAAGGTAATTTTTTAAGTTCAATAAATCCTTTGCCTTTCAGAGTACCTTTGTATTTTGAACCGTAATAGTTTGAAAGTATCAAACTATCAATAACCGCTTTCTGATCTTTTATTGTGGATTTGAATTTGATGGAATAATCCAAATTGTTATCTCTGTAAGTGAATAATCCGTTGTTCAATCGGATAAATCCTTTTGAATGCAAATTTTTCAAATTTCCTCCAATATTAATTTTAGCGGAAATTTTTCCTTTTTGATTTTTGATATAAGGAAGAAGATTGGCAAAGGTTGCAATATCAAAATTGTTTGTTTCCAATAAAAGTGATATATCTTTGCTATCGGAAATAATTTTTGTGCTATCCAAGTAATTGATATTTAGCGGCAAATTACCGTGCAGTTCCAAAAGTTTATTTTGATACGGAGATTTATCGGTAAAATTTATATCAATTTTTCCATTATTAAGTGAATAACTGAAATTTGAAATAAGATCACCGAATTTAATTCCGTTGTAAGCAAAATTGTTTACCTGTAATTCGGAAGTTATTTTAGGCGATGTTAAAGAACCGGATGAAGTAATTTTGAAATTTATATCGGCATTTATAGGTTGTTGATTTTTATCAAAAAAATATTTCGAAATTATTTTACCCGGGAAATGATTTATTTCGGCTATTAAGTTATGAGTTTCGTTGTTGTTTATATTACCTTTAAATTTTAATAGAGTAGAATTATTATTCAGAGTAAAATTATCAAATTCAATTCCGTTATCGGTAAATAAAATTTTACTTTGTTTGTTAATTTTCCATTCGATGTTTTTATAATTGAGTAAAATGTTGTTAAATACAATTTCTTGTTTTTCACCAAAAGTATTGATAATTCCTTCGGTTTCGGTAGAAAGATTGTTGCCTATATCAAGAGCTGAATTAAAAAACAATTTGTTTTTGTTAAAAATAAAATCCGCCGTAATATTTTTCATTTCAACTCCGGTGTAAATTTTATCTCCTTCCAAATTTATTGTTCCGAAAATTTTATTGTATGAAGTTATTCTGTTATCTCTGCTGAAATTAAAATTAGTTTTTACGTTTGATAAATAAAGAAGTTTGCTTTTCCTTTTACTCAACATATTTTTAATGTTTATCTTGGTACTTATGGCAAAGTTGGAAGAATCGTTTTTAACTTTTCCCACTCCGTTTCCTGAAATATCAAGTTTTTCATTTTTTGTAAATAATGCAATTAAATCGAAATTTTTAAATTTAAAATTAAAGTCGAATGCTAAAGGTTCTTTTACAATTTCCGGTATTGAAGAATAACTAAAAAAACTTTGTTCGGTCTTCTTATCAATAGGATTAAATTCCGTAATTTTTTTAGAGATATTTTCGGTTATAATTTCGGATTCATAGGTTAAAATGTCTATTGCTTTTTGAAGAGAAAATTTTCCGTTTATATTAAAATCAACAAAGTCGGAAATTAAATTTATTTTTCTTTCATCAATATTTTTATTTAGTGCCAAATTGATAACGGATTCTTCCAGTTCAACTCCTCTTAAAAACGAAGGTTCCAATTTAATAATATATTTCCCAATCATGTTGTCAAGTTTTAAGTTTCTTCCTTTTGCAGAAAAAGAAAAATTAAGATTAGACGAATCTCCGGGTTGATTTGTAAAAGTTTCCAAATTAAACCCTTTTATTTTACCCGTTAAATCATAAACAGGCATTTGGGAATCTGTTAAATCCAAAACACCAAGTATATTGGATTTGGCATTATTAATTACCGAAGAAAGTTTTAGTTTTATAATTTTCGAATCTGCAGAGCCGTCTAAATGTAAAGAATCAATTTTAATATGCTTGAACGATGATGAGGATACATTCATATTAAGGTTTGTTAACATTGTATTTGGGTTAAAACCGTTTCCTTTGATAATACCGTTCCCATTTAAATTTGTAACGGTTCCGATAATCGGAAAAAGATTCAATTTTTCGGTATTGAACGCAATATCATATTCGGCATTTTTTTTTGTTAAGTCCATAAAAGTATTTAGATTAATATTCCCCTTTTTTATATTCGAATTCAGAACCACATGAAATCTTAAAGGTTCACCTTTAAAGTTAATATTCAGATTATTAAAAATTAAACTATCGTATTTCGGAATTGCTATGCTTGGTAGCAATTTTATTATGTCGGTTTCATTTAGTTTTGAATCTGCAAGTTGAACATCGAAAAATAAATTTTGAGGTTTATGCAGGTTTGTTACTTTACCTTTAAGTTTTAATTCGGAATTCAAATAATTAACGTTAAATTTGCTAACATTAAGATTTCCGAAATAACCTTTTGCAATTATATCGAATTGAGCTTTGCCTTTGAGAATATTGGTTGCATTGATAAATGTTGAAAGATCATCAAAGTTAAAAGGTTTTGCTTCGGCTTTTATTTTAATAGGGTATTCTTTAAAATTTTTTAATTTTATATTCCCAAGTAAATTTAAACTGTCTATTTCGGCATTAAGTTTTATATAGCTACTGTCGGATTTTAATATCAAATTGCCGATTTTTGCATAATTTTTATTTAACTCTACCATGCAAGAAAGTTTTTTGAGATTAAACGAATTAAAGTTCGGTTTAACGGACAAGTTATTTAAGTACAGTTTCACAATTGCTTCGGAAAGATTGGCATAAATTTTTGCATCCAGAAATATATTGTTAAATCTTAAATCGTCAAAATTTAAATGTTTATAATATTTTTTTGAATTATGTTTGTCGAACGATTGTTTTATCAAATTAACATTGTGAAAAAACAAATTATTTACTTGAATAATAAAAGGGAAGTTTCCTTCGTTTCTTTTAGTAGCGTTAGTCTTACTTGTTGGTTCGTTTCCGGAAAATAATTTATCGAAATTCCATTTGCCGTTTTGTTTTTGTTGCAGATTTATAGTTGCGTCTTTAAGCGAAAATTCACGTATAAGTATTTTTTTTAGGAATAAATGAGCCGGACTGGTTTTAACGGTAATTTCATTAGCATTTAAAATTGTATCGCCGTGGGAATATAATACTGTGTTTTTTAAAATTATAGACGAAAGTATCGAACCGTCAATTTTTTCTATGTATATATTTGCATTTAACGATTTTGGTACTTGTCTAATAATTTCCTTTCTTAAAAATTCTCTAAAAGTTTCGGTTTGAGAAAAACCGAAAAAAATTATTAACAAGAAAAAAAACAAACCCGCAATAGCAATAAAGAAATTAACAATTTTATGAAAAAGAGAGCGTTTAACTTTCTTTATTTCAGGTTTCATGTTTTCGGATTTTTTGTTACTCATTATAAACGGTTAATATTTTTTTTATTATGTTTGTTGTAGATTGTTGAGAAACAAATTCTATTCTTTTAACAACACCGCCGTTTTTTTCAACTGTATCTCTTCCAACAATTTTATCCAAAGGCCAATCGGCTCCTTTTACAAGAACATCGGGAACTAATATATCAATAATTTCTTGTGGTGTATCTTCTTCAAAAACAGTTACATAATCAACGGATTTTAAATTTGATAAAATAAATGCTCTTTCATTTTGCGGTACAATAGGTTTTTTGTTGCCCTTAATTCTTTTTACCGAAGCATCGCTGTTTAGAGCCAATATTAAAACATCGCCGTATTTTTTTGCTTTTGCCAAATAATCTACATGTCCAGCATGCAAAATATCGAACACTCCGTTTGTAAATACCACTTTTTTACCTTGCTTTTTATAGCGGTTTCTAATTTCTAAAATTTCGTTTTTTGTTTTAATTACGTTATCCATAAATATCTCTTAAATTTAAAAAATAAAATATTTAATTGTTAAAATTTGCAATTGCGTTATTGTAGAGAGGAACTTTATACAAACCGTCATTTGTTCCTAACCACATATTTTTCCCGTCAAAAAGCAAGGATTTTACGTTATTAGGTATAGGCGGATTTTGAACATTTATTATTTTGTTGGTTGCTCTATTAATAATAGCCAAGCCTTTTCCCATTTCTTTTTTACTGAAAGGATTGAACTTGTAAACCGCTACCCAAAGGTAGTTTCCGGCTATTTCCAAATCCCAAATTCCATTACCGTTTAATCCGTTGTTTGTTCCGAATTTAGTCCAGTAAATATTTCTGTTGAATTTAAATAAACCGCCCAAATTAAAATCCGGATTTTCTTTAGTAACAAATTCATTGGTTCCGAACCAAATATTGTTTTGTTCACTTATGATTGCGGAAACAGAAACTTGTTTTCCTTCGTTATTAAAATAGTCGTTAGTTTTATTGTCGTAAAAATATAAGCCGCGTTTTTTTCTTAAATTTCCTTTTTTATTAAACTTATGAAGCCCAGCTTCCGTTCCAATCCATAATAAACTATCGCCGTCTAAGAATAACGATTTTATCGAATTGGTTTTACTATTGTTGTTTATTGTTAAGTTATAATTGTAATATTTTCTTCTTCGCAAATTATATTTTGTAAGAAATTTAAATCTTCCAATCCAAAGGATTTTGTTTTTTTTATCGTATTTCAAAGCTCTAATCCAATTCCCGAATTGTCCGCCTTTGCGAAATAATTTTCTTTTCCATTTATATCTTTTTTTATCGTAAATATATAATCCGTTGGTAGAGCCTGCCCAAATATATCTTTTACTTGTTTCGATGCAATGAAAAAAATCTTGTTTAAGTCTTCGGTTTGATGAAGAAAAATTTATCCATTTGTTTTTTGAATGTATAAACTTAAAAATTCCATCTCCTTCGGAAGCCACCCAAATATCTTTTCTATCGTTTTTAATATCCGTTACAATAACACCATCTAAATATTTTTCAATTTTTTGGGATTGAGAAAATATATTTTTGAATAAAAGCGAAAAAATAAAAACAAATAAAAATCCGGCTATATTGTTAAAATATTTTTTATCTGATATTCTCATCGATTCATAATCCTTGCATTATTGCAATTACCGTTTGGGCAAGTTAAAAAATTGTAACGGATTTTTTGTTTGTTCAAACGGCAAACTTTCTTTTTAAACTTTTTATTTAAGTGCAATAATGAAAATATAATTATCCGTTTTAATGTATTTAGATTAAACATAAAGATTTTATTTGTTAATTTATCCGTTATAGTTTTTGTTTTTCCCGTTGTTCCATTTTGTTTTCCATAGAGCAGAGCAAAAAATAAACGGAGTTTAAAAAAAGATATAATAATTCTTCAATTAAAAAGAAAAAACGCTTGTATTATGAAATTTAATATTAAAAAATTTTTCGAACCCTTGAATTATTGAATTTTGTAAATGTTTTAAATTAACAGGTTTTTGTAAAATCGTTTCAATCTCTATGGTTTTATTTTTTAATTCGTTTGAAAGTTTTATAATTTCATTTTCATCTTTTAAGTTTAAATAATCAACCAAATGACGGTGATAGTTACCAATTAAAATAGAACCGTGCTGCAACAATGAACTTCCTATTTTACGTTGGGCACTTCCCACAAGTTTTTTCCCGTTAAACTTAATTTCGTTTTTTGCCGTACTGGAAAAACACATTAAACCGGAGGATTGTTTTAATAGTTTTCCGAAATTTGGTTCTACTTTTTCCAAGTCAACATTTTTAAGTTTGTCATCAAAAAGACGTAAACCGTAAATAATTGCATTTGAAATATTTTCATAAACTTCTTTACCGCTTATTGTTTTAATTTTAGGCAAAACAACAGAGTAAGTAAGTTCTTGAGCATGTAAAATTGCTCTGCCTCCGGTCGGTCGTTTTACTATATCAATATTATTTTTAAAAGCTTTGTCGGTTTTAATTTCGGAAATACTTTGATTTGCACCGAGTGAAATGCAATAAGGTTTCCAACCGTAAAATCTTAAATAGGCGGAGGAATTTAAGTTATTATTTACAAGTTTTAAATCAAACTCCATATTATATTGTCCGGAAAAGAAATCATGCTCAATTAAAAACCATTTCACTTTTTGATTAAACCCCTTGTACTTTTATCTAAAAAAGAAAGAATGGCTTTGGCATATTCATCGTTTCCGAATTCTTCTTTAATTTTTTGCTTAGCTTGCGAAAGATTCAAACCTTTGGAGAAAATAAAAGAATATATATTTTTAATTTTATAAATATCATTATTGGAAAAACCTCTGCGTTTTAACCCTATTGTATTTAAGCCTCTGTATCTTAAAGGATCGCCAGCAGCGGTTACAAAAGGAGGAATATCCGCAATTACTCTGTAACCTCCGCCCAACATTACATGTTCACCTATTTTACAGAATTGGTGAACCAAAGAACCTCCGCCTAATATTGCCCAATCGCCAATTTTTACATGACCGCCTAATTGAACCGAATTGGCAATTATACAATTGTTTCCAACAACGCAATCATGTGCAATATGTGCATAAGCCATAAGAAGGCAGTTTTTGCCTATAACAGATGTTCCGGATTCTGCCGTACCGCGGTTTAAAGTAACAAATTCTCTAACAATAGTTCCGTCACCAATTTCAAAGGTTGTTACTTCGTTTTTAAATTTTAAATCTTGAGGATGATTTGCAACGGAAACCGATTGATAAATTTTTACGTTATTTCCAATACGCGCACCGTTATAAATTCCAACGTGAGAACCGATAATACAATTGTTTCCTATAATAACGTCGTCTTCAATAAATGTAAAAGGACCAATAATATTATTGAAGCCGATTTCGGCTTTAGAACTGACAATGGCTGTAGGATGAATATTATTCATTTAATTTTCTAAATTATTTCTGTTAACGATTGCGGCTTTTAATTCCGCTTCGGCAACAATATTGTTACCTACTTTTGCTTTGGCTTTAATAACAACAAAGCGATTTCTTTTATTAAGTAATTCCGCCTCAATAAAAAGTTGGTCGCCCGGTACAACCGGTTTTCTGAATTTGGCTTTATCTATTCCCATAAAAAGTACAAGTTTTTCGGATGGATTTTCTGCCGAATTTAACATAAGAATACCACCGGTTTGTGCCATTGCTTCTATAATCAAAACACCGGGCATTATAGGTTGACCGGGAAAATGTCCTTGAAAAAAAGGTTCGTTAACAGTAACGGATTTTATACCTATAACTTTTTTATCAAGTTCAAGATGAATTATTTTATCAACAAGTAAAAAAGGATACCGGTGGGGAAGAATTTTTTGAATTGCAACGGTATCGAAAATAACACCCTCTTTTTTTACATGTTGATATTGTTTTTCCAATTGTTTTTGTTGATAAAGTTTTCTAACAATTTTGGCAAACTCAACATTGGATTTATGTCCGGGACGAGCGGCTAGTATTTGTGCTTTTAACGGAGCACCTATTAACGCAAGGTCTCCAAGCATATCCAATAACTTATGACGTACAGGTTCGTTTTTAAAACGTAAATTATTTTCATTTAAAAATCCGTTTTTACCGATTGTAATTTTCTCGGTTAAACCGAGTTTGCCGCTTAAGTTATTAAGTTCTTCCTCGGAAATTTCATGGTCAACTATTACAACTGCATTATCAATGTTTCCTCCTTTAATTAAACCTTGATCAACCAATGCTTCAACTTCACTTAAAAAACAAAATGTTCTTGTAGGTGCAAAGTCTTTTACAAATTCGCCTTCCAAATCGAACAAACCGGTATGCTGACTACCCAGAGCGGGGTTTTTATAATCTACCATAACCGTCATTCTAAAACCATCCAAAGGTAAAGCTACAATATCAACCTGTTCGTCTTCATTTTTATATGTTATGGTTTTATCTATTATTAAATAATCTTTTGGCGTTTTTTGCTTTACTATTCCTGCTTCAAAAAGTTTATCTACAAAAGGTTTTGCACTTCCATCCCCAATAGGTGGTTCTTCATTATCAAGTTCTATAATAATATTATCTATTTGAAGCCCGGCAATTGCAGCCAAAACGTGTTCTACCGTATGGACTTTTACATCGCCAAGGCCTAAAGTTGTTCCTCTGGAAACATCCACAACGTATTCAACAAGAGCGGGTATTTCAGGTTTATTGCCCAAGTCGGTTCTGATAAATTTTATACCGTAATTATCGGGTGCGGGTTTAAATGTCATTGTAGAAGAACCTCCGGTATGTAATCCGACACCGGAAATTGAGACGGCTTTACCTATGGTTGTTTGAAGATCGAGCATTAAAAATTTCCTTATGATTTAATATTTGATAATTTAAGCTTTAATTCGGTAATTTTATTTTCCAGATTTTTAATTTCATCTGCGTAACTTGGTAAATTGCGTATGTGTGCTTCAAGGCGAAGACTGGTTTTAATTTCTTTTGCGGGAGTTCCGAAATATGTGCCCGGCTTTTTTATAGATTTGGTAACTCCGGATTGACCTCCTATTATCACATTATCTCCTATTTTTAGATGTCCGACAATTCCAACTTGCCCGGCAACAATACAATTTTTCCCTATTTTGGAACTGCCTGCAATACCGGATTGAGATGAAAAAACAGTATTGGAACCAATTGTAACATTGTGGGCTACTTGTACAAGGTTATCCAGTTTAACTCCTTTGCCTATAATTGTGGAGCCTAACGATGAACGGTCTATTGTAACATTTGCTCCTATTTCAACATCATCATCAATAATAACATTTCCTATTTGTGGTATTTTATTATAAACACCTTCCGGATTTTTCAGATAACCGAACCCGTCGGAACCTATTACCGCACCGGGTTGTATTATTACGTTGTTCCCGATTATCGTATCTTCTCTTATTGTTACGTTTGGGAATATCAATGTATTCTTACCTATTTTACAATTATTCATTATTACCGTATTGGGATATATTGTTACTCCTTCTTCAATTATACAATTTTCTCCAATATATACATTGTCTCCAATCCCAATGTTTTTTTTAAGTTTTACGGTTTTACATATTTTTGCAGATTCGGCAATACCGGAAAATTTAAAATTCGGATTAAAATATTTAAGTATTATTTTCTGAAATGCAATATTAGGTTTATCAACAATGATGTAAGTGGTTTTATCGGAAATCGTTTCGTTTTTATTTCCGATAATAACGGCAGATGCTTTTGTTGTTTTTAAATATTTTTTATATGCCGGGTCATAATAAAAAGAAAGCTCACCTTGCTGTGCTTCTTCAATTCTTGCAACATTGTTTATAATTAAATTCGGGTTACCTATTATTTCACCGTTTACAATATTAGCTATATTCCTTACGCTCGTTTTCATTTGTTATTGTAATTTATTAAGTACTTGAGGAGTAACATCATATTTTTCTTTCGCATATAAAAATATAAGGTCTCCGCTTCTATCAAATATAAAGTCGAAGTTACCTTCTTTGGCAACTTCGTCTATTGCATTAAAAATTTGATTTTGTATCGGTTTCATAAGCTCTTCCTGCAATTTGAACAGTTTTCCGTTTTCACCGTAAATATTTTGTTTGTAACGTGTAACATCTTGTTCCAAATCAACAAGTTCTTTTTCCATTTCGGCTCTTTTTTGTTTGCTCATTATCAACTTTCTTCTTTGGTAATCGTCAAATTTGTCTTTCCATTTTTGCCTAAGTTTTTTTATTTCTTTTTCCCATTTGTCAATTTGCAAATCAATATTTTTTTGTGCGTCTTGTGCATCGGGTAATTGTTTTATAATTGCTTCGGAATCAACATATCCGATTTTAAGTTGTGCCGAAATAATTGAAAAAGAGAATAGAAACAGAATAAGAACAGGTAAAAATATCTTTTTCATTTTATTGCTCCTAAAGTTTTATATAAAAAAATAGAGGTTTGAAAATTGTAAAAGTCAACTTGCAAACCTCTATAAAAAGCATGGTTTATTAGCCTCGTTTTAATTTGTCTAAAACTGCATTTGTAATATCGTATTGCGGATCGGCAAATAATAAAAGAACATCTCCGGTTTTGTCAAACACGAAGTTCATACCTTCTTTTTTTCTAACGTAATCAATTGCTTTAAGAATTTTATCTTTAATCGGTTTTAATAATTTTTGTTGTTTTAAAAACAATTCTCCGTTAGGTTGAGCAAATTTTTGTTGTTGAAATTGTTGTATGTGTTGTTCTTTTTGAACAAGTTGTTGCTGAACTTCTCTTTGTTTGTCCGGTGTCATGTTCGCAAATTGTTTTTGAGCTTTTGCGTATTCTTTCTGAAGAGCCGTTTTCATGCTGTCTATGGATTTTGTCCATTTTGCGGTTAATGCGTCCAAATCGCTTTGGGCTTTTATTGCGGGCGGATATTGTTGCAATATTACACCGGAATCTACCCAACCGATTTTTTGATTGTTTTGTGCAAATGTTAATGAGACCAAAAGTAATAAAAATATTAAGATGTTCGAAGTTTTCAATTTTACCTCTTTGTTTGTTAAGTATTTGTATTTATTTATTGTAAATATATTATAAATATTAAAGTTATGATACTTTTAGTGAAATTTTCTTAATTAAATAAAAATCAGAAACCTTTACCGAATTGAAAATGGAATTCCCATTTAGGGTCTTCTCCGTCAACAGATTTTCTATCGAAACCGTAGCCGTAATCGAAACCGATTAAACCGATTGGGTTAATCATAATTCTGGCGCCAACCCCAACGGATTTTTTCAAATCGAATAAATTTGCCGTAGGTAAATTTCTGAAGGCATTTCCGGCTTCGGCAAAAGCAATTAAATAAATTGGCATTGGTTCCAAAGTAAGTGCGGCTCTTAGTTCTGTTGTATATTTTAATTTTACACGGCCGCCTATATTATTATCGTTAAATTTAGGACCGATGGATCTATCCGGATAACCTCTTAACGGTGTTGTTGCAATTATTAAACCGTTACCACCCATGTAGAAAAATTCAAACGGTTGAATTGTTGTTCCTTTTACTAGTTCGTGAATATAACCGATATCGGCACCGGTATAAAAAACAATTCTGTTTGTTCCGAATAATTTTCTGTACCAATCCGCTTTAAATTGCATTTTGTAATAATCAACGTCACCCGGAAGGAACGGACCACCGGAAAGATCGAAATTAAAAGCAATTCTAGAACCGATGGAAGGGAAGATAGGATTATCTATATCCGCACGGTTAATAGCCAATCCCGCGGTGTATTGATGTGAAATTCCAGTTGCATAAAAATTTCTTCCGTCTAGAACGTTATTATATTGAAAACGTAAAGAGCCTTGAATATAAAATCTGTCATCCGGCCACTTTAATCTGCGTCCTACCGTAAGGGAAATACCCGATTGACGTAAATCGTAAATATATCTTTGTCTTGTATCGTTAATATTAAACCCCAGTGAAGTCGGTGTATCCATAAACCAAGGTTCCGTAAAGCCCAGCGCAAATGTTCTGTAATAATTTCCAACACCGAATTGCCAATTAAAGTTAAGTATTTGTCCGCCTCCAAGTTGGAAAGGTTCGGCTAATGAAAAATTAGACAGAGTAAATCCGATAGAACCGCTAAATCCGAAAAATCCGCTGTAACCGACGGAAGCATTAATAAAATCGCTGGATTTTTCCACAACATGATAAACCAAATTAACCAAACTATCGGAAACAGGTTTGTAATCAACACCTTTTTTGTAAAGTTGTTCCACATTGAAATATTGTAAATTGGCAAGTTGTTGTATGCTGCGCATTACGTTGCTTCTTCTGAAATAATCTCCCGGAACGGTGTAAAGTTCTCTTCGGATTACTTTGTCTTTGGTTCTATCGTTACCTGTTATATCAACAGAACCTATTTTAAATTGGTTGTTTTCGGTTACCTTTATGTTTATGTCTATAGAATCTTCCGCAACTTTCTGTTCAGAAACTTCTTGACGAAATGTTAAATATCCGTTATCTAAAAATAAAGAGGCAACGTCTGTTTGGGTTTTATTTCCGAATAAATTTTGATTAAATAATTCGTAGTTATAAATATCTCCTTTTTTAAATCCTAATCTTTCCGTTAAAAGTGCGTCCGGGTAAACTGTGTTTCCTTCCCAAGTTATATTTCTTATTTTGTATTGCGGACCTTCATAAACATTTATATGAATGTCCATATATTTTTTATCAGGCGAAAAAGAAATTGAATCCGATAGAATTTCAAAATCTCTGTAACCGTTTTTTTGATAGAATGTAGTAAGTGCTTCTTTATCTTTTTCAAAATCTTTTCTTTTAAATTTTGCAGAGTTCCAAAAACGCCACCAAGCATCTTGAACGGTTTCGTCCAAAGCGCTTCTAAGTTTGGAATCGTCAAATGCTTTATTGCCGCTAAATGTAATGCTTCTTACCTTTACTTCCGTACCTTCGTTAATGTGCAAAACCAATAGTTCGCGGTTTTTAATTCGTCCTATAATGTTCGATTTTATTTTAGGATCGAATTTATATGTTGTGGTTTCAATGTCATCGGGATTTTTACTGTTTTGCCAAGTAACTGTTATAACATTTTGAGAAGTATCGGAAGAAAGAAACGAAAAAGTAAGTGGAGTTATTTCGGCATTTAAATATCCTTCTTCTTCGTAAAGTTCTTTTATTTTGTTTATGGATTTTTTTATTTCCTGAGGTTTTAATGTTTGTCCGCTGACTAATGAAATTTTTTTCTCAATGTCGCTTTCGTCAAGTTCGTCGTTGCCTCGAATAATAACATTTTCAATTCTGTTAAGTTCTTTAAGTTTAATTAGCAAAAAAATACCGTTGTCAAGCTTTTTATCAGCTATAATTTTAATATCGTTGAATATACCGAGTGCCCATAGTCTTTTTATTGCATTGTTAGTGGCATCTCCGGGTATTTCCAAAGTTGTTCCTTCTTTAAGTCCGCTGTTTGCAATTATAGTATTTGCATCGGCTGTTTTATTGCCTTGAACCGAAATTCCCAAAATTTTATAAGATTTTTTTTGGAATTGCGGATAAATACCGGTGCTAAAAACAATCAATATTATTAAAGTAAATCTAAACAAGTTGTTTGGTAAGCTTGTTTTTCGATTGAGGAACATTGCGGGTTTTCGAAATTTGTTCACTAATAAGTCCAAATCTTCTCTCTCTATTTTGATAATCTTGAATGGCTTCCACCAAATTTTTACATTTAAAATCCGGCCACAAAACTTTGGAAACATATAATTCCGAATAAGCAATTTGCCAGATTAAAAAATTGCTAATTCTATGTTCACCGCCACTTCTAATCATTAAATCGGGATCGGGTAAATTGGCGGTTGTTAATTTTTTGGATACAAATTCTTCGGTTATATCTTTTTTTGTTATTTTACCTTTGGCAAAATCTTCTGCTATTTTTTTTGTTGCTTCAACAATTTCCCATCTGCCGCTGTAGCTTAAAGCCAAGTTCAATACTAATTTTTTATTGTGTTTGGTTTTATTAATTGCGGTATTAAGTTCTTTGCGTACAATTTCGGGTAAACTTTTTGTGTTTCCTATAGTTGTAATTTTAACGTTATTTTTATTTAATTCGGCAGTTTCTTTTTTAAGACTTTTTACCATTAACCGCATTAACATAGTTACTTCTTGCTGGGGCCTGTTCCAGTTTTCCGTAGAAAATGTGTAAAGCGTTAGGTATTTAACACCAAGACGTATGCAGGATTGAACCATTGTTCGAACGGTTTCAACACCTCTTCGATGTCCCGCCGCTCTCGGAAGTCCTTTGGCATTTGCCCAACGTCCGTTTCCATCCATTATAATAGCAATATGTTTTGGAATATTGCCGTTAGCTTTTGTCTCTTCGATGAGCATTAAATCGGATTTACTCAGTTTTTTTGCCAAAAAAAATCTCGCAACTAATTTTATTCACAATTTATAAAAATAACCGTCACTATTCTAAATGTCAAGGTACATTAAAGCAACTTATTTTGTCATTCCCATTTACTAAATCTTTGTACAACTGAAAATCGGTTTGGTTCTCGAAAAAAAATTTTTTTGCAAGTGTAAAAATGTTAAAAGAAAATTTTACTGTTCCTTTTTAGTTTTTTAGAGATTTCATGTTTGTATTTGGAATGTATGCCAAAAGTTAAAAAATGCAACTGCTTATAAACGTTAAAATCATTATGGTTTTTGTAAGTTAAGGTAAGCCGATTGATATAAATTGAAAACCATATTTATGTTATTTGTCTGAAAATGAAAAACAAATATTTGGAGTATGGTTAAAAATAAAGTTAACTTAATAATGTTGCCGAATAATTTTTAGAATATAATTTATTGCCGATTGAAGAAAATGGAAGAAATAAAAAGATATAATTAAAATTAAGAATGTTTAATATTTAAAGATTTAATTTATAAATTTATCGTTTTTATTTTCTCTAATGCTTACAAGCTTAATGTTTTTTCTTGCTTCTTCGCTAAGTTTGGAAATACTAAGCTTTGCATCACTAAACAAATGTTTTGGAACTCCTACAAAAAGAGTAACTCTTTTGTTTGTATATTTTGTATGGCGTGTTGCCAAATATTCAAGTTTATCAAAAACTTTCGGATTTTTAAGTTCCTCTTCAGTTAGTAAAATACCGATAGCATATTTTTTCTTTTGTTTTCCAATTGCATCAACGTTGTATTGCCCAACGGAATTGGGTTCGGGTAAATATTTCCCGTATTTTCTTTTTATTGTTAAATATCCGTTCCTCCAAAAGTGGCTTATTAAATCGTCAACTTGCTGTTGTTTTACGCTTTCTTTCATTTTTCCTCCTTATTTATAAATTGATAAAATAGGAATAATGGGAGAAAATTTGGATTTACTTAAAACTTTAATATTAAATATTTTATTAAATTCAAATGCTTGAATTCTATTTGAAGCATTTGTTCTGCCGTAAACAACTTTATTACCGTTTTTATTTATTGAAAGATAATACGGTTCAATTTCCATGGGCAGAAATTCATAAACAAATTTTATTTTTTGTCTTTTATTTATTGCATTAAAAAGTATTTCGGATTTCATTTAATTTCCTTAATTGTACACTCTGTAAATACCTATAACTTTTCCGAGTATTGAAAATTCGTTTTTTACCGTTACATTAATCGGTTCGTAATTTTTGTTTGCCGGTATAAGTTTTATTTCGGATTTGTTTTTAAAATACCGTTTCACGGTTGTTTCTTTGTCAATCATGGCAATAACAATATCGTTGTTATTTGCATTTTTTTGCGATTTTACAATTACCGTATCACCTTCGAAAATACCATCTTCAATCATACTATCGCCCCTTACTTTTAATCCGAATATTTTTTCGTTACCTCTTTTTATTAGGTTCGAATCTATGAATAAAGTACCTTCAATATTTTCTTCGGCAAAAACCGGATAACCGGCGGCTACCCTACCTAATACGGGAATTTCGATTATATTGTTTTCTTTAATTTCATTAAAAATGGATGTGGCTTTATCCGTTAATGAAATCGAACGGTTCGATTTGCTATCTATTTTAATATAACCTTTTTTTATTAAGGCATCCAAATGGCGTTTAACACCGAATGTACTTTTTATGTTAAAATGATTTCCTATCTGTCTGTATGAAGGAGGAAAACCGTTGGTATTTATAAATGAATTTATAAATGTTAAAATGTCTTTTTGACGCTCTGTCATGTTTTACTCTATAGTGATAAAATGTTCACTAAAAATATAGTGAAAAAATGTACACTATGTCAAGTGAAAAATAAATAGATGTTTTATTATACGGTTATTTTAAAACTTCTGAAAATTGGAACAGTAATAATGTTACACCCAGTGGCCTTGTCCGTTTCGAGTGTAGAGGTGTGAAAACGAACTAAAATCTTACTTTGCTTAATTCGGTTAGACCAATTTTAATATAAAAATTTAATTTTTAACAAGTATCTTAAATAATTACATAAAATTGGAGCTAAGTAAAAGCGTTTTAAAATAAAAAAAACTCCAAAATTATAACTTTGGAGTTTTTTGGAAAGGTGAATTCTAAGAAGGTTAATCAATAAACTGCATCCAACCGAATTTATCTTCTTTTGTTCCGTATTGAATTCCGAGAATTTCTTCGTATAGTTTTGTGCCTAATTCTCCGGCGTTGTTTTCGTCAAATTGCATAATAGTTTCGTTATATTTTAATTTGCTTATCGATGAAATAATTGCCGCTGTTCCGGTGCCGAATATTTCTACAAGCGAATTATTATTATATGCTTCGGAAACTTCGTCTATGGAAATCATTCGTTCGTTTACGTTCATTCCCCAATCTTTTAAAATTTCCAGAACAGACATTCGTGTAACGCCTGGTAAAATGGAGCCTGTTAACATTGGAGTTGCAATTTCATCTTTAAATCGAATGAATATATTCATTGTGCCAACTTCTTCAATATATTTTTGTTCAATAGCATCCAACCAAAGAACTTGTGTGTAACCTTCTTTTTTAGCTTCGCGCTGGGCAAGTAAACTTGCGGCGTAATTACCCGCTGTTTTACAATCGCCAACTCCTTTTCTAACGGCACGTACGTATTTATCGGTAACTAAAATGGGAACCGGTTTGAATCCTTCGGGATAGTAAGGTCCAACCGGACTTAACATAATCATAAATTTGTATGTGTCGGAAGGTTTTACACCTATGTACGGATCGTTGGCAAATATAAGTGGTCTTATGTAAAGCGAATGTCCGGGTTTTGTAGGAATCCAATTTCGGTCAAGCTTAATTAATTTTTTTAATGCTTCCAATGTAAATTCGATGTCAATTTCCGGAATACATAAACGTCGTGCGGATTTGTTCAATCTTTCAAAATTTTTCTCCGGTCTGAATAGTGCAATTTTTCCGTTGCTGTGTTTATAAGCTTTTAATCCTTCGAATATTGCTTGACCGTAATGCAAAACCATTGCGGCGGGACTCATACTAAAGTTGCCGTATTTTTTAATTGTGGGATTGTGCCAACCTTTTTCGGCATTGTAATCCATTTCGAAAATATGTTCGGTAAAAATTTTACCGAAAATTAATTTTTCCGGTAATTCCACTTCTGTTTTTTGTTCGGTATCTTCAAAAATTATTTCGTCCATAATTTTCACCTATTGGTTTTAAAGTTAAAATCTGTTATGAAAGTCTTATTAAATTTATTATCTCAATATAAAATAACAATTCAAATTATCAAGCTAAAAGCGGAAGGAAAATGAAAATATATTATCGGTAAAAAATACGTTACGGAATTTATATTTTAATTTAAATTTCCGAATTTAAATATTTGAAAGAAATTAAAAAGATAGCTTAGTATGATGAAACACCCGGCGAGCTGTCCCGTATAGGGCGTCGAGTGTGAAAAGCAAGCTAAAATCATATTTCGTCTCCGCTCAGTATGTCTTCGTCTTCGCTCCCCAATTTTTCAACTTTACTTTGTATAACCGATTTAATTTTTCAAAGGTTTCTAATTTTAAGATGAAATATGTATATTTTAAGATAATTAAAATTAAAAAATAAACTAATATCTATGTTTTCAAATTTATTTGCTTATCTCGGCAAAAAAGTTATGGATTTTTTTCAAGAGTTCGGAGAAGTTTCCATTCTTTTTTTTAAGGTAGTTCGTTTCTTTCCGAAAGTATTTAAAAATAAAAAAATCATTTTAGAGCAAATGGAACACATTGGTGTAGGTTCTTTACCGTTGGTTATAATAATTGCAGTTTTTACCGGTGCGGTTGCGGCATGGCAAGCCGCATATCAATTAAAAGGAATGGCTCCGCTTTCGTTTTTGGGAACCGCTACAAGCAGAGCAATAATTACAGAGCTTGGTCCGGTGCTTACCGGAATAATTATTGCCGGAAGAGTGGGAGCTTCTATTGCCGCCGAAATTGGTTCTATGAAAGTTACCGAACAAATTGATGCTTTGGAAACAATGGGAATTAGTCCGATTAGATATTTGGCAATGCCGCGTTTTTTGGCATCAATAGTTATGTTGCCTGTCTTAATAATTTTTGCAAACATAATTGCCGTTATAGGTGCTTATCTCGTATCCAATTTTTTCTTGCATGTTTCCTTTGCCGTTTTTTTCGATTCGGTAAAAAGATTTTTTACCATGGGCGATTTTATCTTCGGTATGATTAAAGGTATGATTTTTGGCGGTGTTACCGCTTTACTCGGTTGTCATATCGGCTTTTCAACGGAAGGCGGTGCCGAAGGTGTGGGACTTTCCACAATAAGATCTTTCGTTATTTCTTCAGCTTCCATTTTAATTTTGGATTATGCTCTTTGGTCTTTAATTTTCTAATTTAAAAACTTATATTCTTTTCCAAAATTATTTTATAATATTTTGTTTTCATTTATTTATTCATTTTATTTATTTTGGTAGTTCCAATTATTTGTGCGGTTTTTACGAAAGGCAATAATTATGAAACGTTTTTTCGATTTAATATTCGGTCTCATCTTATTCATATTAACTTTTCCGTTTATGCTTATATTCTCCGTCATTCTTTATTTTGAATTTAAAGCATTTCCCATATTTAAACAAGAAAGAGGTTTAACTTTAGATAAATACAGATTCAATATATTTAAATTGAGAACAATAAAACCGACGGAAGAAGAAATTGAACATACAACCGAAGCGGATATTTTCTTAAAACCTCAATTAAAAGAAAGAACTTCCGGCTTTGCAAAATGGTTAAGAAAATCCGCATTAGACGAACTTCCTCAGCTTATAAATGTTATTAAAGGCGAAATGAGCATAATTGGTCCGCGCCCGCTTATGCTTAAAGATTTGGAAACAATGAAAAAACATACACCGGAATTATATAAAAAAAGAGGTGAATTAAAATATAAACCCGGAATTTCCGGTCTTTGGCAATTGTTCGGCAACCGTTCCGACGGTGCAATAGGTTTGGTGGCGTTGGATTCTTTATATGAAAAATCCGCTTCCTTTATTTTTGATTTTAAACTTATGATTTATACCTCTTCAATTATTGTTTCCGCTAAAAATTCCGATTCTATTTTTTATACTCCACGATCAAATCCTTACAGAGTGGAAACCGTTGTTGACAGCTCTTCCAACTTAAAAGTAACCCTTAACATGCCCGAAGGAATTGCCAAATTTATTATTGAAAAAGTTGAAAAGTACGAAGGTAAATATTCCGTGCAAATTCCTTCCGATTGGTGGTATGCAAACGATACTTATAAAACCGTATTGGAAAATAAAAAAGAAAAATATAAATCCAAAGTATTTTCCATTGATTCCGCATTAAAAAATAACAAACGCAAAAACGCATCCTAACGTTGTAAAACAATATGTAAAGTAAATAAGTAAGTTAAAACCCGAATTGTGTAATGGAAAAACAGAATAGCTCTAAACTATTGAATAAAAGCAAATATTCTAATGCAAAGCATTAGGAATGGTTAAGTTAAAAAGTCTCTTTAATTTATTGCATATTATAGTTTTATAAACAATTTCTAAATTCTAATGCATAATTTGGGTTAAACATGATTTACTTCCTTCAAAAAGTGATTCTATCATTTAAAAATTTTACTAATGTTAAATTAACAGTAATCTAAAAACTCATCCCAATCACTCAGAGGGACTTCTCCATCTCTCTTTGGGAGGGTTAAGGTGAGGGTTCATTTAACGACAATATACAGTTAACTTTACACTATATTGTAGTTGCCAATCTACCGTTTTTCCGGTTTTTTTGGGTAAAGAAAAAAAATCATAATTATTCCAAATTATACTTTCCACAGATAGAAATGTCTGTGTTGCGTTCTCTAAAATTTGGTGTAATTTAGATAGTAAGTTTTTTATTATTTAAACTTTTTTCATTTGCAATTTACATTATTTTTTTTGTATAATTAATCATTCAATTGCTATAATTATTGTCCTTTCCTAGTATTTTATCAAGCTAATTTATTTACCTAAGCAATTGAATTTTGTACAACTTAAAATAAGACAAGTTTGTCTTTTATAAGTTATTTCATTACAAAAAATTATGCGATTTACTTAAAGTATTTTCTTAAATGTTCTGTTTCGTTTAACCAACATACGTACGAAACTTACAAATTTAATTGAGTACAAATACAATAATTACCAAGCAGATAAAAAATTAAAATTTTAACCGGATTTATTTCACTATTTAATTTTTTAATGTTTTTTTATGAGACTCGTTTTGTGATTTAAAGCACGTAAAATTTTATGTAAAAATTTTAAATTTTGTTTTTTTCAATTGGTAGGCTAATTAGAGTTTGGAAAAAAATGTTTTAATTTTATTTATTAAGAATAACAAGGGAGGAATTTATGAAATATGATTACATTGTTTATGAAGAAACCAAAATGCAAAATATTAAATTATTGCTTGCCATAGGTGCGGTTGTTGTTTCGGCGGTAATAGCAATTTTTATAGTTTAATTTCTTTTGGTAAGGGGAATGCTTAAAAACAAAAGGGGAATTTTTTAATTTGTTAGTAAGATAATTTAGAAGGAATGGAAATGGATTTTATTAAACAAGAATCCCAAAGATTAAAAAACATTAAGTTGGATCTTTTTTTCCTTTTGTTTTTATTTTTGGTAATTATTTTAATGATATTGCGTTAATTTTTTTACGGGCTTTATTTATTGTTGTGCGTTGTATCACAAAAATTTTCGTGTATCGATTTTTTACAGTTATTATTGTTACATGGTTTTATTTTACGTTTATATATAAACTTTTTTGCTTGGAACGATTTCTGTTTACCGGTTTTTGAATAATTTTAATTTTTTTTACATAAACATAGGGGCGAATATGAAAAAAATTTTTACCGTTTTATTTTTATTTAGTAGTTTTGTTTGGGGACAGATTTTAAACCCTGGATTTGAAGACGGTACCACGCATTGGACAGGAGATACCCATCTTACTATTTCTGAAGAGACAACTACGGTTCATGGAGGTAGTAAGAGCTTAAATTGTACTTTTGATTCTCAAGATCAAAAAAAATGTGACTTAAGAAATGATTTTGTTGAAGGAATTACCGAAGGAAATTCTTATGAATTAACAGCATGGTTTTTTGATAATGATCCGGCTGGTAGAGGTAGACTGGTTATTGATTGGTATGATGCGAGTAATTCTTTAATAAAATCAGATTATGGTGGCACTTATACAAGTGATCAAACTAGTTGGCAACAACTTACTATGACAGCAACTGCACCCAGTGGTGCTACAAAAGTAAAAGTTGGTGTTCGATTTTATGATGTAAAAAATAATTGGGATGGTGATTGTACAATTTATGTTGATGATTTTGATGGGACTCCACCTCTCCCTGTAGAACTAACAACCTTCTCCGCATCTATAGTAAAAAACAAAGTGGAACTTAACTGGGAAACAGCAACGGAAGTAAACAATTACGGTTTTAACATAGAAAGGAAACCCGAAACCGGAAGTTGGAACAAAATAGGTTTTGTGGAAGGAAGCGGAAACAGAAATTCACCAAAACATTATACATTTACAGATAACACGATTACAGCCGGTAAATTTTTATACAGATTAAAACAAATAGATATAGACGGATCATTTGAATATTCCGATGCAATAGAAGTTGATTTAAGT
>Ga0256841_1000576_pt1 | contig 36924 bp, 35 predicted proteins | sample 356308metaG_FD_185971 | JGI IMG/M metagenome (GOLD analysis project Ga0256841, IMG submission 185971) | Hydrothermal vent microbial communities from Mid Atlantic Ridge, Atlantic Ocean - 356-308 | ecosystem: Environmental > Aquatic > Marine > Hydrothermal vents | place: Atlantic Ocean: Mid... | reverse complement strand
GCACGTTTTTGGAACCATGCCACATGGCTTTGTCAGATAGGGTCAAAGGTGGAGAAATAATCAAAGCGACCCGGCTGCCGTGCGGCCGGCGCCGATGCCGCACAGCCCCTTTGACAAATTCCCGGCCAGGGGTTAAAATGCATCCAACACGGCGCAATTCATATCTCTTATAACCGGGAAATTGCCATCGATAGCAAAAAAGGAGCCGGCAAATGGCCAAAAAAATACTGGTCGCCATCGACGATTCCGAAAACGGCAAACGCACGGCGGATTTTATCGCCGAGAGCCTCAGCCGCGACAACCGCATCACCCTGTTTTCCGTGGTGCCGGACACCGCCACCTTGTGCGACATGAACAGCCCGGAACTCACACCGCACTTTCTGTCCCAACAGAGCAGCTTCTGCACCCTGGAAGATCAGAAAAAAAACCTGGTAAGTCAGGCCCAGGAAACGGCCAAAGCGCGCCTGGTAGAGGCCGGTTTCGACGAGAAGCAGATCACCCTGAAAACCCAGCTGCGCAAGAAAGGCATTGCCCGCGACATCGTGGCCGAATCCCAGGATGGGTACGACCTGCTGGTCATCGGCAGGCGGGGCGTTACCGGTATCAAAGAGTACTTCCTGGGAAGCATCTCCCAGAAAGTGCTGCATCTTTCCAAGGACGTATCCGTGCTGATCGTCAACTGACCGCGGCCGCACCGGGCCTTGCGGCACCCCGCGAAGGGGTCCGCCGGGCTTCCCCTTTCCGCCGGCGGGCGTGTGCGCCCACCGGCCGGGCCGCAGTCGCAGCGCCGGTTGTCCAAAGGCCGCCCTTTCGCCTGTCGTTCCAGCCGGCCGCAGCGCGCCGGCCCGTTTTTCAAAGGCGCCGGCAGGCGTGGAGATTTCATTCGGAGCCTGGCCTGCGGATCAGCTCCCGGCTGTACAGAAACGCACCGTCCCGCTCGACCCATCGTCCCCCGCGCCGTTCGAGTATCCATCCACTGGCTTTTTTGCCGCCGAACGGGCGTCTCAGGGGCGTAAACTGAAAATCGGGATTGTCGTGCACCATACCGAAGTGGGTATGAAAAAGTGCGCGGATCTCTTCCGCAGGCGCACCGAAGAAAGTCAAGAGAAATCCATAACGCGTCTGGATCAATTCCGAAACCACCGCATCGGGGTCGTCGAAGGGAATGAGCAGCAGAAAAGGCCCGAAGAGTTCCAGGTCGGGAACCCGCGGGTTTTCGGTTTCCAGCACCAGCGGAAAGACCATTTCGCCCTCGATGGCACCGGTGAGCCGGCGGGCCGACGGAAACTGCTCCAACGCCTGTTGAAGGATGCGGCGCGTGCGCGCCACCCGAATGGGCCCGATATCCGTTTCAGGATCCAGGGGACTGCCGACTTTGAGCTTTTCAACCGCAGCCAGTATGCTTTCACGTGCCTCTGCGTAAAGGCTTCGGTGAATGTACGCCTTTTTCAGGGTGGTGCAGTACTGTCCGCCGTTGATGAAAGCCCGCCGGACAATGAAGCCGGCCGCTTTTTGTACGTCGGCGTCTTCAAACACAACCGCCGCAGGCATGCCGCCCGGACCGGCGAAAAAGAGTTTGTCAAAAGAGCGGTAATGCCTGCGATAGGCTTCACCCACTGCCGAAGCGCCCGCGATGAAGAGCAGGCGGATATTTTCGTCTTCCACGCAGCGCTGCCCGAATGTCCGATTGTCCATCCCGACCACGGCTTCGATGGATGGGAAAGGTTTGCAGATTGCGGCCAAAAGATCGGCCGTTGCAGGGGTCTGCGAAGAAAGGCTGAACCGCAGCCGGTTGCCGGTCAAAAGAGTTGTCCCGCCGAAACGGGCCAGCACCACCACCGGCGCATCGTATGGAAATATGGTCGCCACCGTTCCGAAGGGACGGCCGTTTTCGACCCATGGAATTTCCTCCTGCATACTCCGCAGGTATTCAACCGCCAGGTCGATTTCACTGGATGTAACCTTTACCGGAAATCCGGCGTCATCGGCTGCGGATGCCATCAAACCGGCCTTTTGGCGGTCTATGGCATCGGCCAGTCGACAAATTTCCGCGAGCCGTTTATCAAATTCCTTTTTCGCAGTCATTTTTCTTCCCGCTCTGAGTCTCTGAACTCTGACTGTTTTTGAAACCGTGCAATCCGCAATACTAAAAGGGCCAGTAGTGCGGTATGATCAGCGAGCCGGCGATCAGCACCAGCAGGTTGAGCGGCAGCCCCAGTTTCAGGTAATCGCTGAAGCGGTAGCCGCCCGGTGTATAGACCAGCAAATTGGTCTGGTAGCCGATGGGGGTGGCGAAACAGGCCGAAGCCCCCAGGCAGACGGCCACGATAAAGGGTTTGGGGTCAACGCCCAGGCCCAGTGCCGCGGAAATGGCGATGGGCAGCAGCAGCACCGCCGTGGCGTTGTTGCTCAGGACCTGGGTGCTGATGCTGGTCAGCAGCATCAGTCCGGCCAGCGTGACGACCGGCGGAAACCCGGCGAACAAGCCGATGAAAGCGTGCGCGTAGAGCTGGCTGGCGCCGCTGCGGTCCATGGCCGTGCCCAGAGCGATGGTGCCGGCCAACAGCAGCAGCACCTCTCCCTGCAGGGCGCGGTAGGCGTCGCGCAGCTGGATACAGCCGGCCAGGATCATCAGGAAAGCGCCTGTCAGTGCACAGACCATGATGTCGGCCAGCCCCAGCGTGGCGGCGGTCACAAACCCGCCGAAGATCAGCGCCGCCACGGGGGCCTTGCGCTTGTGGACAATCTCGTGATGCACATCTTCCACCAGCATGAAATCGGTACTGCGGCGTAATTCTTCCAGGCGGCTCAGGGGGCACCAGACCAGCAGGATGTCTCCGACGCGCAGCCGGATATCCCGCAGTTTGGCCTCGGCATAGTGCAGACCGCTGCGCTTGATGGCGATCAGGTGCAGGTCCGGGTCGCGGCTCAGCCCGGTGCCCGCCAGGCGGCTTCCCACCAGCGCCGACTGGGGCACAATGATCAGCTCCACAACCGAGGCTTCCATGTCACGGCGGCCGAAATGCAGGCCGGCCTCTGAAGCCGGCAATTCGGCCAGTTGGCTGCCCAGAATTCCGACCAGCCCACTGGCCGATCCCTTGACCAGCAGCAGATCGCCGGCCACCATCCGCACCCGATCCCGCCCGGGACGATAGATGCGCACGCCGCGGATCAGCTCCAGCACCTGGAGTTCAGGAAAGTGCTTTTCAAAATGGGCTTGCGGCTCCTCGCCGATCAGCCGGCTGTCGGCAGGTATAATGAGTTCGGCCAGGTAGCGCCGGCGCTCGCTGCCCCGGATTTCGCAGATTGGGTTCGACAGGGCGGGCATCAGGCGCGGTGCGAAGAAAAAGAGAAATGCAATTCCCAAAATGGCGATGGGAATGCCCACCGGCGACAGTTCGAACATCCCCAGCTGGCCGTAGCCGTGGGCCTGGCTCAGATCGCTGACGATGATGTTGGTGGAAGTGCCGATGAGCGTACAGGTACCGGCCAGGATGGAGGCATAGGATACCGGAATCAGGAATTTGGAGGGGCTGGTTTCGAACCGGCAGCAGACGCTCATGACCACCGGGATAAACAGCACGACCACCGGCGTGTTGTTGATAAACGCCGAGGCAACGGCCACCAGCAGCAGAATTACCAAAAACGCGCGGGATTGGTGGTCGCGTGACAGGAAGAGCACCTGGTTGCTGATAAAGCCGACGGCGCCGGTACGCATCATGGCGCGGCTGATCAGAAACATGGCCCCCACCGTGACCACCGCCGGATTGGCAAGGCCGGCCACCGCCTCTTTGGCTGAGAGCAGCCCGCTGACCATCAGGACCACCATGATGCCCAGCGCCGTCAGGTCCACCCGCAGTTTCTCAGTAATAAGAAGGTAGAGCGTCAAAACCAGTATCAGTGAGACCACCCAGATCGCTGCACCGCCGTCCATATATCGCCCTCTGTCTGCAGCCCCGCATGCGCGGTTTACGTCCCGAACCGGCCAAGCCGGCCGCCGGCGACCGTTTCGCCCGTTGCTCCAATGGATACTGATCAGAAGAGTAATCACCCGGCGTGGAAAAAACAAGCGCGGATTTCGTGGAAGGGCATGCCCGGCAACGCGGGCCCTCTATACGGTAGCGGTTGATTTTGTTGAGCAGACCCCGGCGCGTGAGCTCCAGCCTGCCGGCGGCCTGCGAGCGGTTGCCGCCGGTTTGCCTTAAAGTTTCACGGATCAGCCGGGCTGCGATGTCTGCCGTGATCTCTTTGAGCGTGCGGCCTCTGGTTCCTGACAACGGCATTGCGTCTCCAACACGGAGTTTCGGCGACAGAAACACCTCGCCGATGACCCGTTGCCCGGCGGCCAGAACCACTTGCTGCGGGCGCTGGGAAGGTGCAAGAAAGCTTGCCGCCAAAACGCTGCGCATCTTTCCCGGCGACGGCTCCACACTTTTCTATCAAAAGCTGTGTGAACGATATCTGCACAACCCGCCCGGCGACACCTGGGACGGCATCATTGAGCTGGAGCCAAGTAAGCGGGGGCATGATGGCACTTGCGATGTCTGAGAAGTGGTTGGCAGCTTGGCCCGACATGGCCGCCTCCAACGGCTGAAAAACGCGGGAAGCGATGTATTGTGGCTGGCACGAAATCAGGGTGGGCTGATTGCCTTTCGTTCCCGCGTATATCCCGGCATGCCGGAACCCATCGGGGTTGTCATCCCCTTGGGATGCAAGGATCGCTTTTTAGGAAGGCTGGCGCTGCTTGCAGATCCAGCAACGATAAAAGAGATCGCCGGGGAAATATCGCAGCCCGGCGCTTTCGCCCCCCTGATGGCCGGAGAAGAGCGCGTCGGCGTTCTGAACGCCGTCAATAAACTCGAAGACAGGCCTTTTGACAGAGACGATGAGCAGATCCTGTCGGCCATCGCCGATGAAGTGGCGCTGGCCGTCAAAAACGCCAGGCTTTTTGATTTCGTCGTCGACAGCTCATGCAAAATCAGGCAGGGGCAAAACAGCTGCAAGGGCTGCAAAAGGCCCCTGAAGTCATGGACGCCCTGTGCAAAGCAGTTGGCGTGCTAACTTTCCCGATCTTCTGGGGGCGCATCCATCCGCTCTACCTGCCAGCGCAGCGAGTCCGTATTCTGGTACAATAGGTAGCGCGCGCCGTCATCAGCACGGATCTTGAAACAGCGTTGCCGGGGTTCGATCCAGGCGGACAGGATTTTCGTTACGGCCATACGCCGGCCGCTCATCCAGAAGGCCAGCGGCCGCTGGTCGCCGCGGTATCCGGCGTAGCAGAGGACCTTGCGGCCGTTGCTTTCTTCTTCCACAACGAATTTGTCCCCTCTCGGCCGGCAAGGTCGGGGAAAAGCCTGTCCGGAGGTATCTAGGAGGCATCCAATGGGTGCTCCCGCAGCCAGTTGGCAGCCAGCAGAAGGCCGCAAATCGACTTGGTATCCTGAACCCGGCCGCTGTAAATCATGGACAGCACTTCGTCCATGGGCAGCCGGCGGACCTCCAGCAGTTCATCCGCATCCAGCTTTTGGCAAGCCGCACGCAGCTGCCAGGCCACAAAGAGATGAATGCGTTCGTCGGAATACCCCGGTAAAGGCGTGATCTCGCCGAGGCGGTGCCATTTGCGGGCGACAAAGCCGGTCTCTTCGGTCAGTTCCCTCTGCGCGCAGGTCAGTGGATCTTCGCCGCCGTCCAGGGTGCCGGCCGGGATCTCCCAGATGACGTCGGCCACGGCATGGCGGTACTGCCGCAGCATCACCACACGACCGTGCGGGCTAAGCGGCACGATGGCAGCGGCACCGGGGTGCCGGATGATTTCCAGGGCAGCACGGTTCCCGTTGCCCAGGATGAGGTCTTCGCGGTCAAGCCGGAAAACACGGCCCTGGTAAAGGGTCCTGCGGTTGTCGACTTTAGCCGCCAGCCGCGCCGGAGCTTCTTGGTTCACGAAACTTTTCTTCATGGCTTGGGCATTTTCTTGAGCATCTGCACCATCTGGTCCACGGACTGGCCGTTGGGCGCCATGGCAAAGGGGTTTATCGCCAGCAGGGATTCCCAGGCCCGGATGGCGCCCCGCCGGTCCTTGAGATCGTGCAGCAGCACGATCCCCTTGTTGAAGCGCGAGACCTCGTGCTTGGGGTCGACGCGCATGGCGGTATCGAAGGCCTCCAACGCCTTTTTGGGCTTGCCGCTGCGGCGGTACATGACGCCCAGGTCGGTCCACACGTCGGCATTTTTGGTATTCAGCGCCAGGGACTTTTCGTAGGCGCCGATGGCCTTTTGCACCTGGTTGCTGTCGAAGTAGCGGTGCCCCAGCCTGGCCCAGGCAGCGGCATCGTCGGGATGATCGGCCGTCTCCTTCTCCAGGTCGGCAACGGCCGGACCCTGGTTCCGGGCCTGCGTACGGGTGGCTACTCCGGGCGGCATACCCCCGGCCCCCATTTTGCGTGGCGTCGATTTGTATACGCCGAAAACCAGACCGCCGGCAAAGCCGACGGCCAGGGCCACGCACACGGCAACCGTCAGGGTCTGCTTTTTGACATAGTTTCCGGGCGGTGATGTCTGCTTGGCCATCTTACGCCTCCTTGGTCACGGCAGTGGCAGCCGCCAGCACCCCGCAAAGTGCACGGTCCCGCCGTCATCCGTACACGGGGCACCAATACCTTCCAGATTCGTCGGCAGCGCCTACAGCAGTTTGTACCCCGGACCTTCTCCACCTTCCGGGCAGGTCCAGGTGACGTTTTCAAAAGGGTCCTTGATATCGCAGGTCTTGCAGTGCAGGCAGTTCGACGGATTCAGTTTGAGATAGGGCTGCGCGTCTTTTTCACCGGTGACGATTTCATAGACTTCCCCTGGACAGAAGCGCGTACAGGGGCTGCCGTAGGTCGGCAGGCAGCGGTCGATGCACAGCTGGGGATCGTGTACCTGGATGTGGCTGGGCTGGTCTTCACGGTGTTTGGTTTTGGAAAGATAGACACCGGTGAGCTTGTCCACCATCAACGTGTTGTCGCAGGCCACGGTCGCCTTTGCCGCAGGTGCCGGCCGGCTTTTGGCGGGCCGCAGTGTGGTGTGGTCGCTGTGCGTCGGCAGAGGGTCCCGCAAACCCCGCCCGCCGGTCAGTTGCTGCACCGCCAGGTGGATGAATTTCAGCGGCACGCCGGCAGCCAGGGCCTGCGCGAAATTCCGTCCGGCGAACATCTCGGTTTTAACCCAGCTGTCATCCACCCGCCGGCGGTAGGCGGACAGGCTTCGGGTGGTAATGTCCTGCTTTTCCAAGGCGTCCACAATGGTTTCGGCAGCCAGCATACCGGATTTCATGGCCAGGTGAATGCCCTTTAAGGCCGGCGGGTTGTGCATGGCCGCGGCCGCCCCCACGAACAGGGCGCCGTCGGCATAAAGCCGGGGGACGGTGTAATACCCACCCGCAGACACCGTGCGGGCACCCTGTTCCAGCACCCTGCCGCCTGCGATGAGATGCGCCACAAAAGGGTGCTGCTTAAATGCAAGGAAAAGCTCGTAGGGGTCCAGCCAGGGGTTCTTGTAGCCCAGCGCCACCAGGTAACCGATGGCCATACGTCCCTGCCCCATGCCGTAGATAAAACCGCCGCCGGGCGTCTCGATGTCCAGGGGATAGCCCATAAGGTGGATATCGTTGACTCCGAAATCCTCAAACATGTTTTCGGTGGGCAGCTGGATAACTTCCTTGATGCCGGTTTCAAACACCTCGGGCTGACGGCCGGCGTACAGGTTGAGGCGGTTGCCGATGGTTTTCATCAGGCTGCCGCGCGCACCCTCGCCGAATACCGTGACCTTGGCGTGCAGATCGATGCCCGCTTCAAAATTGCTTTTGGGGGCGCCGGCCTTGTCAAGCCCCTTGTCGCCGGTGCGCACACCGACGATACGCGCTGCGCCGTTCCCGTAGAGCACTTCGCTGCCGGCAAAGCCGGTGAAGATATTGACGCCCAGGTTTTCGGCAATTTTCGACAACCAGCGCGTAAACCGCGAGAGGCTGATGACATAGGCGCCCCGGTTGCGCATGGGCGCGGGGATGAACGGCAGGCGCAGGGCCTTTTTGCGGGTCAGGAAGTAAAAGGCGTCGGCATTCACCTGAGCTTCTATGGGACAGCCGCGCTCCAGATAATCGGGAAGCAGCTCTTTCAGCGCGGTCGGGTTCAGAATCGCCCCGCTGATGATGTGGGCGCCGATATCGGCGCCCTTTTCGATCAGTGCCACTTCCAGGTCGAGCCCCTTCTGCCGGGCCAGCTGCATCAGCCGGATGGCACCGGCCAGGCAGGCCGGCCCGCCGCCCACGAAGAGCACGTCAAAGGCTATGGATTCGTGCGTTGTGGTCATGGATTCCCCGCCATGGCGTGTCGCTTGACAGCTGTTGTTTTCCGGGTTCAGCCGGCTTTAAGTTTCCTGACAGCCTCGGTAATGTGGGGCACCACTTCGAACAGATCGCCCACGATCCCGTAGTCGCAGCGGGCGAATATGGGTGCATCCGGATCCTTGTTGACGGCCACGATCACCTTGGACGAGGACATGCCCGCCAGGTGCTGGATGGCGCCGGAAATGCCGCAGGCCACGTACAGATTGGGCGAAACCACCTTGCCGGTCTGGCCCACCTGGTCTGAAAAAGGCCGCCAGCCCTCATCGACGGCAGAGCGGGAGGCACCCACGGCGGCGCCCAGCTGTTCCGCCAGGGCTTCGATCACCGTATAATCGTCCCCCCCCATGCCGCGTCCACCGGAAACCACGATGTCGGCCTCGGTGATATCCACCTTGCCGCTTTCCATGCGCTTTTCAATGAACTTCACCCGATCGGGGGTCACCGCCAAATCGATCTTTTCAACCGTTCCCTGAACAGATGCCCGTCCGGCCTCGAAGGTGTGGGGACGGATGGTCGCCATCTGGGGCTGTCCCGCCAGGGTCACTTCGGCCAGGATCTTGCCCCCGTATATGGGACGTGTCGCCTGCAGCGCCCCTTCCTGCCATTTCAGCGCCACGCAGTCCGTGGCCAGAGCGGCGTTCAGGCGGGCGGAAAGGCGCGCCGCGAGGTCTTTGCCTTGGGACGACGCCCCCATGAGCACCACGGCCGGCGCCAGGTCGGCAATGGCCGCGGCACACACCTGGCAATAGGCCTCGGTGGTGTATTCGGCCAGCGCCCCATCATCGGCCACGAGAATGCGCTCGGCCCCGTATTCGGCCAGTTGCCCGGCAATTTCCTGCACCCCGCTGCCCAGCACCAGGGCGGTCAGGCTACCACCCAGTTCGGCCGCCAGTTTGCGACCGGTGCTGATGGTTTCATACGCTACCTTTCGAAAGGCGCCTGCCGCCTGTTCGGCAATCGCCAACACCGTTTGTGCCATGATTTTCTCCTTTTGCCTGCATCCGGCAGCCCGCCGCGAGTATGCGCGCCGGACCGGGAAAAGCATAAATCCGAGCGGTCCTGAAAATCAAACATCAGATGACTTTGGCCTCTTCATGCAGCAGTTTCACGAGTTCGGCCGCCTTGGTTTGCGCATCATCTGCTTCGATCATCCGGCCGCCGCTGCGTTGGGGCGGCGGTTTTAACGCCGTAACACGCACCAGCGGCTGGCTGAAATCTGCAGCTGCAAGCCCGATGTCGGCCAGTGTTTTGTTCTCCAGCGGTTTGCGCTTGGCTTTCATCACACCGGGCAGTGAGGCATAGCGCGGCTCGTTGAGCCCGCGCTGGGTGGTGAACAGCATGGGCAGCGGCGCCTCCAGCACCGCCGTGCCGCCCTCCATGGTGCGATGGCAGCGAATCACTCCGTCACCCATCTCCTCTTTGATCACCAGTGTGATGCAGGGAATATCGAGAAATTCGGCCACGGCAGGCCCGACCTGGAAGTTCTCATCGTCAACGGCCCGCTGGCCGGCGATGACGAGATCGTAGGGCATCTGCTTCAGGGCCGCCGCCAGAATGCGGGCCGTACCCAGCCCGTCGCACTCCACCGCTGCAGGATCATTGACCAGAACACCCTTGTCGGCGCCCATGGCCAAAGCGGTGCGTATGGCTTCAGTCGCTTTGTCCGGCCCCACCGAGAGGATCGTTACGCTGCCGCCCACAGCTTCCCGAATCCGCAGCGCCTCTTCCACGGCGAATTCGTCGTAGGGGCTGATGATCCAATTCACATCTTCGGTCTTGATCGTGGCGCCGTCTTCGGCGATGGTCACCAGCGACTCGGTGGACGGCACCTGCTTTAAGAGAACAACGATTTCCACGGTTCCTCCTTGTTCGTCGGCACGCATAGTGCCCGGTAAAGGCCCCGGGTACCCTTTTGGGGCCTGCTCGAAACGAACTCACAAACCAAGGCTGCCTATAGCAACCGGAAGACGATTATTCAAGCCATTTTAGCGCTGCACAGTCGTCGGTCCGCAGCGGTGGCACGGCCGTGGCCCGGGCACCGGAACGTACCGGACAAGTCCCCCTTAGGAGATCACGTGCACGATCTGTGCGGCGGTCACCAGGTGCACCTGTTTTGCGATTTCGGGCAGCTGCGCTTTGAGCACCCGGTAGGTGATACCATGGGGATGGCCGATTCCCACAGCCTGTCCGTGCCTGCGGGCGTAACGTACAAGCTTTTTCAGCTGGCTGCGAATGGATGCTGCGTTCTGGCGGTTGTCCAGAAAAACGTTGCGCTGGGCAAAGGGGACCTGCAGCAGCCGGGCTGCAGACCGGCAGACGGTTTTGGCCGTGGTGCGGCTGTCGATGAAAAACAGGCCCCGCTTCTTCAGAATGGTAAAAATCTGGTTCATCTGATCGGCATATGTGGTCAGTTTCGATCCCATGTGGTTGTTCACCCCGCGAATATAGGGAACACTGCCGAGGTCCTGCCGTAGCTGGGCGATCAGCTGGTCCGGCGCCATACCCGTCAGCAACTTGCCGGGGCCGGGGTCCACATCCGGGTATTCAACCGGTTCCATGGGCAGGTGCAGCATCACACCCAACCCTTTGCGATGCGCCGTGGCGGCAATCTCGCGGCAGTGGGGGGCAAACGGGAAAATCGACAGCGTGAGCGGCTCCTTCAGGCCGATGAATTTTTCGGCCATGGCCCGATCGTAGCCCACATCGTCAATGATGATGGCCACCCAGGGCGGTTTTTCCGCGGGCAGCGGCTTAAGCGGTGTCAGGGGAGGCGGCGGCGGCAGTTCTTCGTGCGGATAAATTTCGTAGATCGGCTGTGCATGTTTGGCCGCCCCGGCGCGCCGGGCCGCCTTTTTCCCGCGCCCTTTCTTACCGGGCAGGGTGCGCCGATGGACTTTTGGCACGGATTTCATGGGCGGCGCGGCCGTTTTGCGCATCAACAGGTAATTGAGCACCGCGCCGGCCGCCACGATCAGCACGACCAGAACCGCCAGCCCGACAGAAGCCTTCAGCAAGTTGCGTCGAAATTGATTTTTCCTGCGCCCGGATCCGGAGCGGCGTGTCCGCTTTGACTTTTTTTTGGCCATTTCCCTGTTTTGCTCGTCCGCCGGCGGTCAGGTCACTGCTTTCAGCTGTTATCCATGGATGTGGCCAAAGATATCGAAACTGACCAGGATGTCCAGGGCCCGTCTGATCTGGTTGTCCGCCTTGAGTTTTTCAGGGTTCAGCACACCAAACTTTGTCTTTTGTTTCCCGGGCTGGGTTTTCGGGGTTTTACCCGCGGCTCCTTTTTTTGCGGCCGCGGATTTGGCAGGTTCGGCCTGCAGGTGATTTCTCAGGTCCTTTTCTTTCACGTGGCTTCGTTTGCGGTTTTTCTTGGCCTGAGCCTTTGGCGGCTGGAACTCGACAACGATGTCCGGCACAATTCCCTTGGCCTGAATGGAACGTCCGCTGGGCGTATAATAGCGCGCAATGGTGAGCTTCATGCCGTACCCGTCCCGCAGCGCCTCGACGTTCTGCACCGATCCCTTGCCGAAGGAAGTGGTCCCCAGAATCAGTGCGCGTTTGTGGTCCTGCAGGGCGCCGGCCACGATTTCCGAGGCGCTGGCGCTGCCGCCGTTGATCAGCACCACGATGGGATAGTCGCGTTTCACCGTGTTGGCATGCGCTTCAAAGACCTTGGTGTTGCGCTTCAGACGCCCCTTTATGGAGAGAATTTTGCCCTTTTCCAGAAAAAGATCAGAAACTTCAATAGCCTGGCTGAGCAGTCCGCCGGGATCATCGCGCAAATCGAGGATCAGGCCCTTCAGCGGCTTGCCGCCGGATTTCATCTTGTCCAGCGCCTTGACCAGGTCTTGAGCGGTGTTGTCACGGAAGTTGGTGATCCACACGTAGCCGAACCCCGGTTTGAGCACCGCGGCGTGAACACTCTCGATGGGGATCACGTCCCGCACCAGGGTGAACTCGATGGGATCGGCAACCCCCTCGCGCTGGATCGTTACATGCACCTTGGTGCCCTTGGGTCCCCGGATCTTTTTGACCGCTTCGCGCAGGTCACGCGTCGGCTGACCGTCGACCTTAATGATGCGGTCACCGGCCTGGATACCAGCCCTGTATGCCGGTGTTCCCTGAATGGGCGCAATGACGGTGATAAATCCGTCACGCATGGTAATGCTGATGCCGATCCCCGTGAATTCGCCCTGGGTATCCACCTGCAGCTCTTTGAAGGCATCCGGCGTGAGCAGCATGGAATGCGGATCGAGCCCTCTGAGCATGCCCTGAATGGCGTTTTCGATCAGCTTCTGGCCGTCGACTTTGTCGACGTAATTTTTCTGGACCCGTTCCAGGACATCCGAAAAGAGTTTCAGCCCCGTGTAGGTTTCTTCGTCCCCGGCCGTCAGGTTGCCGTCGAGCCCCAGCCAAAGCGCCCAGAAAACGATGGCAATCAGCATCATCGGCCATATGCGTGTCTGTCGTTTCATTCTGCCTGCCATAACTAGCTCCTTTAAGGGTCGCGCAGGAATAAAGTTGGCAAATTTTTAGCGTCGCGACGCCCGGCTGGAAATGCGCGAAAGCGCAGGCATATCGTGAATATTGCAAGCGTTCGCAACACAGTCCGGCGGGATGCGCCGGCGTTTAAAATATGAAGTTATTTTTGCGTGACCCCTTACCCTGCCCTGATCCACCGGAGAGGATCAACGGGCTTGCCGTGCTCGCGCAGCTCGAAATACAGCATGGGACCTTTCAGCGAACCGGTGTCGCCCACCGTGGCGATGACCTCGCCCGCCTGGACCTTTTCCCCGGCCTGTTTGAAACGCTCGTCAAGGTGCGCGTAAACCGAGTAGACATGGTGCCCATGGTTGACAATAATCATGTTGCCGTAACCCTTGAACCAGCTGGAGAATAGCACTACACCGGCTCCCACGCAATGGATCGGCTCTCCCCGGTCCGCCCGGATGTCGATGCCGCTGCGAAAGTTTTTGATATTCAAACGCCGATCGCGGTATACCCCGAAACGGGAAATCACCTTACCTTCAACCGGCATCTTTAGCAAGCCTTTAAACAGGCTGGCAGAAGGCGGCGCTGCCGCCGGCGACGCAAGCGCTGCAGGGGGTTGCCGACGGTCAAAGGCCTTCAGCTGGTTGTCAAGATCTTTGGCCGCTTGCTGCAGCTCCACGAGGGCGGCCATTTCCAGGTTTTTCCGGGAGCGGATCTGCTGCAGCAGATCGCTGCGGTGGCCCTTTTCCCGCGACAGAGCTGCCAGCGCCGCACGCTTCTGAATTTCATAGGTCTGCTGCTGCTCCAGACGCCGGTTATGTGCCAGCAGCAGGTGCGTGCGGGACTGGCGGTCTTTGGAAAGCTTTTGCAGCATGCGGCGGTCATAGGCCAACACCTGCTCCAGCGCATTGCGCCGGAATTGCAGGTCCGCAATCGATTCTGCCGAGGCCAGCACCTCGATTTTCCCCAGACGCTGAAGTTTGTATAACGCGGCCAGACGTCCGGCAGCATACTGGTCACCCAGGCGAATCTGGCGTTTCAGCTCCGCCAATCTTCGCCTGTCGTCACGGATCTTGGCATTCAGCGTCCTGAGTTTCAGCTGAACGTTCCGGATCTGGGTGCGGGCCCGGCTGACGGCACGGTCCAGCCGATTTAAACTGGCCAGGATGTCTTTTTCGGCGAACTTGATCCTGGAAAGTTTCTGCCGGCGCTGCCTGATTTTCGTTTTGAGGGCATGCGACTTTTCGAGGATACGGGCCTTACGCACTGTTTCCGGAACCGGCGCAGGGGCGCTGACGACCAGATACCGCGGATCGTTGAACACATAACCGCTGCGCCGGCCAAACCGGATCTTCAGCCATCGGCCGTCCGGTGCGACCACCGTAACATGCATGCCTTTTTTCAGTTTGGCCACCGGCGCATGCTTTGTATTGGGTGCCGGTCGGACGTTCAGGCGCCTTGCCCTCACCGTGGCGGTCTGTACGCTTGCCCGGCAGGGCAATATCCAAAACGTACCGCAAACCAGTATGGATACCAGCGCGCAAGCGGGAACCGCCAGTTTCAGCCATACGGAATTTCGGCGGCTTGGCGAATTTTTCAATGCCGGACAAGCTGTTTGAGCGACAGATAGCATCCGAACCAGCCCACCAGAACACTACCGAAAATAATGCCGGAATACTCGACCGGTGAAAGAAAGCGCGGTGTAAACAGCGTGCCTGGTATCCCATGGCCGAGCCCGCCGACGATATACAGATAGGCCAGGTACAGTATCGCCACACCGGCAATACCGCCCAAGGCACCCTGGACCATTCCCTGGATATAAAACGGCAGATGAATGAAACTGTCGGTGGCTCCCACCAGCCGCATGATTTCGATTTCTTCGCGTCTGGCGTAGAGCGTCAGGCGCACCGTGTTGGCCACGATCACCACAACCGCCAGCATGAACAGACCGCCCATGGCGCTGCCGCAGAGTTTCAGCAGGTTGACGACGTTGGCAAACTTGCCCAGCCATTCCTGCCCGTAAGCCACATCGTCAACCCCCTGGATCCCGGCCACCCGGTCGGCCAGCGCCACCAGCACGGCATGGCTGCCCGTCGCGGCGGGTGCCAGGCGGATCTCAAAAGTATCCGGCAGCGGATTTTCCTTCAGGCCGGTAAAAAGCGCCACCTGCCCGGGCATCTCCTCCTTGAGCTGCTGCAGCGCCGCTTCCCTGGAGACATACTGCATCCCGGTCACGCCCGGCAGCTTCAACAGCCGGCGTTTAACCGCCAGTTCCTGGTTCCGGCTAAGCCCACGTTCCAGGTAAACCAGCATGCGGACGCCCCGGCGCCACGAGGCCAGCAATTCATTGGCATTGACCACGAACAGGGAAAATGCACTGACGATCAGAATCGACAGGGCGACCGTGGCGATGGTCACCAGGTTCAGGAAGCGGTTTTCGCGCATGTCCCGGAAAGTCCGCTGCATCAATAGGGCCATCTGAAAACCTTTTTACTTTCCGCAGCCGCACCGCTCAGGCGGCAGACACCAGACGTCCGCGTTCCAGTTGGAAGATGCGCCCGCTGCCGCTGCGGATCAACGCGCTGTCATGGGTGGCAACCATCACCGTGCCCCCCCGGTTGTGAAAATCTTTCAGCAGACCGACAATCACCCCGGCCGAGGCCTCGTCCAGGCTGCCCGTGGGTTCATCCGCCAGGATGATTTTGGGCCGGCCGATCATGGCCCGGGCAACGGCAATTCTCTGTTGCTCACCGCCGGACAGGCTTGGCGGCAACACATCGATTTTTTTTTCCATGTCCATGCTGCGCAGCATGTAGCGGACTTTCTTGCGGATCAGGCGCTGGGTTTCGCCGGCCGCCTCCAGGACCAGTGCGATATTGTAATAGACGCTGCGGCTGGCGATCAGTTTGTAGTCCTGAAAAATAATGCCCAGATTGCGGCGAAAGTAGGGGATCCGACGGCGCGATATGCGCGACAGATTCATGCCATCTACCAGGATCTGCCCGGCCGAAGCCTGCTCCCCCAGGTAGAGCAGTTTGAGCAGCGTGGTTTTGCCGGCACCGCTGGGGCCGGTGAGAAAAACGAACTCGTTGGGGTACACTGCCAGGCTGATGTCCACCAGGGCGCCCTTGGCGCCATAACGCTTATAGACATTGAACATCTGAATGGCCGCATCACGCCTCTTGGTCATGCTCAAACTCCCGCCAGCGGTCCGGCAGGCCAGCTACACACCCCGTTTTGCCGTCCTCTGGGCCCTCTGGAAAAGCCCGGGGAGAAAACGCCCTTTACACACCTTGCAGCTCGCGTGCATGCTCAGCTTGCCTCTGGCGATCCCGGACCCGGGAGCCGGTCACCCAATCCCGGCATTGACCACGCTGCCATTCAATGATATAGGCGGTTTTGTCGGGGAGTGCTGTCACCAGTTTTCCCTGCAGAAACCTCCACTGGATCCCATTAACAGGCTTCTTCCGTTTCAGTGGGGGTTTTTTATCGAACATTCGGTTTTAAATCAACCAATTCTTGCGGTTTTGAAGAAATAAGGACCGCCGCACGCCTGCTTTGAAAAATCAACTGCAGACGGCTGCCGGCCGCCGAACGGGGGAACATGAAGCAGGAACTGATCCGTCTTTTGTGCGCCAAGTCGTTTAAATACAGCCCGAAACCGGTTTTTCGGCTGGTATCCGGCAAAATGAGTTCGTTTTACGTCAACTGCAAACCTACCACGCTGAGTCCGCGCGGCCTTTACCTGACCGGAAACCTGGTATTTGAAGCCGTCCGCGAAAGCGATATCGCCGCCATCGGCGGTCTCACCTTCGGTGCCGATCCCATCGCCGTGGCAGCGGCATTCGCCTCGGAACTGCACCACCGGCCCATCAAGGCTTTTTCCATCCGCAAAACGCGCAAGGACCACGGTATCGTGCGCTGGATCGAGGGAGATCTGCAGGCGGGTGAAAGGGTGGCGGTAATCGACGACGTCGCCACCACCGGCGGCTCTACCATCAAGGCTATCCAACGCGCGCGCAGCGAAGGTCTGCAGGTCGTGCAGGCCGTGATCCTGGTGGACCGCCAGGAAGGCGGCCTGCAAAACATCGCCCGCCACGTGCCCCTGGTGACGGCCCTGATCACGCGCGACGATCTGCTGGCGTGCCTCGCATCCACCCCCCAGGACGGTTAACTGCACCTGAACGCACCGCCGTGTTTTCATTTTCCCGCAGGCCGCCGGTGCACACGCCGGCCCTCACAGAACTTATACAGCGGTGCTGCAGCCAAGCTTTTCTGCCTGCTTGTCTTAATCAAAAGCATACTGTCCGTCATTTTTAGTAAATATTCATTCGATATAATTTTATGTTGACTTTATACAGCGTAAAATGGCATTAAAAGCACCGTTACTTACCAAAAATGACAATGACCGGCAAAACACGCCCGAAAGCGAGAGGACATCATGAAAAAAGGCGTGGCAACACTCTTTCTGATCGTTTTCAGCATGCTTTTCTGCGGCAATTGCCCGGCCGGCGAGACGTTGATGATGGCCACGACCACCAGCACGGACAACACGGGGCTGTTGGACTACCTGGCGCCGGAGTTTACCCGCGATACGGGCATTGCGCTCAAATGGGTGGCCGTGGGAACCGGCAAAGCCCTGAAGCTGGGCCAGAACTGCGACGTCGACATCCTGCTGGTGCACGCGCCGGCGGCCGAAAAAAAGTTTGTCGCCGATGGTTACGGGACCAGCCGCCGCAAGGTGATGTACAACGATTTCGTCATCATCGGACCTGTCAGGGATCCGGCCGGTATCCGCGGGCTTGGTGCCGGGGAAGCCCTAAAGCGTATTGCCCGCGCAAAAGCGACCTTTGTCAGCCGCGGGGACAATTCAGGCACCTATAAAAAAGAAATCCGCCTCTGGCGCCTTTCCGGACGGGCGCTGCCGGAAAAAGAAACATGGTATATGGAGACGGGCCAGGGGATGCTGGCAACCATCCACATCGCCGCCGAACGCGGGGGGTACACCCTCGCCGACCGAGGCACTTATATCAAATACGAAGCCACGCTGAAGGACAAGTCGCCCTTTGCCATCCTGGTACAGGGCGCGCCGGAGCTCTTCAACCAGTACGGAGTCATCGTGATCAGTAAAAAACACTGCCCTGAGATCCGGGACGATCTGGCATGGCGTTTTTCCGACTGGATTGTTTCGGCCCGGGCGCAGAAACTGATCGCCGGATTCCGGCTTATGGGAAAAGCACTTTTTACACCCAACGCGGATACCCGGTAGCCCATTTCAAATGGGACTGCGGTTACCGCATTTGATGACTACGCAAAAGGTTCGGACTTTCCGCTTCCGGAAAGTCTTTTCGAAAAGCTGTGCGCCGCTTGGCCCAATCCCGAAAACGCGTTGCTTTTCTCCTCAAAAAGCCTGGGATTTTAACGCTTAAATCCTGCACAGCGCTTTTCGGCGGAAAGCCTTGAAATCCGCTTGCAACCGACTTTTACCTGAATTTTGCAAGCGTCGCGTTTGCCGCCTATACAAGGCGCAGGGCATGCAGCGGTAGTATACAGACGCAAATGCCCTGCAACACAGTAGAGGCGGTAAAATCGGCGCTCCCGCAGGGCAGACAATTTTGAAGTCAAAATGGAAGGTTTCCGAACATACCAATGACGCTAAAAATTATCGCGCTGCATCCATAGACAACCATGAGATAACATTACAATTTTATACGTTTTTAAAATTGCCTGTGCAAGATTCCGGTTTTACGCGTCTGTCAAAATTTCATATGCCGCCAAAGCAACCTGAACGGAGCTTGAGTTCCATGTCGCACGCGCCGAAGACGTTTCTCAGCACACGCGAAGTGGCTGAACTGCTGGATGTCAACGAAAAGGTGGTCTATTCGCTGATCGCCGAAAAGGGCCTTCCGGCCTGCAAGGTAACCGGCAAGTGGATCTTTCCCCGGCACCTGACGGAACGCTGGATCGAAAGCCACGTCATCAACTATCCGCTACATGGCAAACCGCAACCGGAGGGTGACCCCCTGATCATCGCGGGCAGCAACGATCTGCTTGTCGAGCGCACCATCGCGCTTTTCAACACGCTCTTCCCACAACATCTATGCGTCTTCGGATCGGCCGGAAGTTTGGGCGGCATCAGGGCATTGGACAGAGGGCAATGCCATATCGCCACCGCGCACCTCATGCACAGTGATGAGAAAGAGTACAATTTCGCGTATCTTGCTGAACACATCCAGGGCCCACTGCCCGTGGTGGTCAACTTCTGTTTCCGGCAGCAAGGCATCATGGTCTCCGGTGGGAATCCGAAGCATATCGAAAACGTGCGTTCTCTTCTGCGGCCGGATGTTGTCATCGCCAACCGTCCGCCAGGCACCGGAACCCGCCTGCTGCTCGAGCATGAACTCCACAAGGCAGGCATCGACCCCGCCCGTATCCGGGGTTTTGAAAACGAATTCCCCACGCATCTGGCCGTGGCCGTCGAAGTGCTGGCCGCCAGGGCCGACGCGGCCTTAGGCATTCAGGCCGCAGCGGTACTGCTGGGCCTGGATTTCATCCCCGTACGCCGGGAGCGCTACGATCTGCTCATCGCCAAAAACCTGTTTTTCGAAAAACCGGTACAGCGGTTCTTAAGCCTGCTGCAGGAAAATACCTTCAGCGATCTTGCGCAAACCTTCGCCGGCTACGACATCCGCCACTGCGGCCGCATGGCTTTCCCCGGGGACTGACGCATGAACTTCATCCTGGATGGTTTTCTGAAGGCCTTTGACCTGCTGTGGTCGCATGACCTGGAAGTTTATGCCGCCATCGGTACCACCCTGCAGGTTTCCACAGCCTCGCTTTTGATGAGCCTTTTGGCAGGGATACCCTGTGGCTTCTGCCTGGGATATTTCGATTTTGCGGGCAAACGGGCACTGCGCCTGACCGTGGATACCCTGCTGTCTCTGCCCACGGTTTTCATCGGGCTGGTGGTGTACGCCTTTATCTCGCACCGCGGCCCCCTGGGAGAATTCGGTCTGCTCTTTTCGCTGCCGGCCATCATTATCGGCCAGACAATCCTGGCGCTTCCCATTGTAACGGCACTGACGGCGGCAGCGGTCGAATCCCTCGATCGGCGGCTGCGGCCCACCCTTGCCGCTCTTGGAGCCGGCGCCCGGCAGACCCTGTTGACCACCATCCGCGAGGCCCACACCGAAATCCTCACGGCGGCGGTCACGGCCTACGGCCGGGTGATGACGGAAGTCGGCATTTCCATGATGGTGGGCGGCAACATCAAGTGGCACACACGCACCATCACCACCGCCATCGCCCTGGAAACCGGCAAGGGCGAGTTCGCCAGCGGCATCGCTCTGGGCCTGGTGCTGCTGCTCATCGCACTAGGCGCCAATTTCAGTCTGTTTTTTCTCAAACGCCGATGGCAGGATTAAATCTGACAGTCCCGAAAAGCCGGTTTCGAGGGGATTTCAAGACTTTTCGGTAAAAAGCTATGCAGGGTTTAAGCGTTAGCAACCCCAGGCTGTTGGAGAAGAAAAGGACGCGTTTCCGGAATTTGGCCGAGCGGCGCACAGCTTTCGAAAAAGCTTGCGCAAGCAAAAAGCCCGGGCGCTTATCGAACCCATTAAATCCAGCGTAAAGCACATCATGGCGACGGCACTTTACCATATCCAAAATCTGCAAGCGGTTTACTCCGATAAACCGGTTCTCGAAATCGAATCCCTGGACATCCGGCAGGGATCGGCCGTGGGATTCGCCGGCCCCAACGGCAGCGGGAAAACCACTTTGTTGCGCATTCTGGCGCTGATGTCGGTTCCTGTGTGCGGAAGCATATCATTCAAGGGCCGGTCGGCGCGCTTCATCTCGCCGGAGGAAAAGCGGAAAGTAACCCTCCTGCTCCAGGAGCCGTATCTGCTCAAACGATCGGTTTTCGAAAATGTGGCCTACGGTCTGAAAGTGCGCCGGGATGTGACGGACCTGCAAAAGCGCGTGGAAAGCGCCCTTGCGTGGGTGGGTCTGGCGCCGGACTTCAGCCGCCGCAAGTGGCACGCGCTGTCCGGTGGCGAAGCCCAGCGCGTGGCTCTGGCCGCCAGGCTGGTTCTGAAACCGGAGGTGCTCATCCTGGATGAGCCGACCGCCAGCGTCGACGCCCACAGTGCCCATCTCATCCGCCGGGCCGTTGCCCGCGCACGCGACAGGTGGGGCACCAGCCTGCTCATCGCCAGCCACAACCGGCAGTGGCTGGAACAGGTGACCGAACGCACGGTCTTTCTGTTTCAGGGGAAAGTGGTCGATTCCGGTTTTACCAACATGGTCTTCGGCCCTTGGCACCGGAAAAGCGGCGGGCATGTGGAAAAAGTCCTGCCGGACGGCCGGAAAATGGTTCTGCGCGCACCGCCGGGCAACCAGGAAGTCGCCATGATCAATCCGGCCGCCATACGCCTCGTTTCCCAGCCGCCCCAAGATGGCGGCATATGGCTTTCCGGGCGTATGCTCACCGTCCGTCACGACGATCGCAGGCATGCACTGTTAATTACGGTGAACATCAGCGGGCATCATTTCCATGTTCTGATGGCACCGGCAGGCTTCCGCGCAATGTCCCTCTGGCCGGCCGACCGGGTTTTCGTTGGATTCAACCCGCAAAACGTGCAGTGGATATGAGCCGCGCGCACCCAGACGCCCCTCTCACCGTACACCGGCATTCACCCGCCACGGCAGGGCCGTTACGACAAATGCCGCCGGAAAAATCCAGCACACCGCCGGACCCGCAAGCGGGCCACGCAATCTCGAGCCGGCTTCAGGAATCGGTGATAAACGCCAGCCATTGCGTCAGCGCCCGGCGGAAGTGATCCGGATCGGTGCGATAGGGCGCACTGCTATCGTCGTACAGGTCGCTGATGGTCACGCCGTCCGCCGCCATGGTCAGCACGTAGGCATTGCCGATGACTTCAAGGCTTTCAGCGGGCTTCTGCTCCACGGCCGCCAGGTCCTGAAGCAGCTCGCGCGCCAGGCTCTCGTTTTCCTGCACGTCGGTCTCCAGGAAATCTGCCAGGCGCCGGTGCGCCCGGTCAGCGCGAACCCGCGGCAGGCCGTATTTGTCATGGCGCAGCGTAAAGGTCATGATCAGTCCTTACGATAAATGGGAAAAGCGGTCATGATGTCGCCGTAGCGCCCCAGGTAGCCCTGGATGATGAAGCCCCGCCCGGACGGTCCGCGCCACGACCGCTTGCGGTCCGAACCGCGCCGCCGCCAGGCGTACAAAATGGCGTCGATGACCGCCTGCCGGTCCATGCGGTCAGGAAAGAAGGTTGAAAATTTCTCTTTCCAGCGGCGCCGGCGCGCGTCCCATATCTCCACTTTGGCCGTGTACACGCCGGCGCTGTTGGGCGCCGCAACAATTTTCAGCACGTGCGCCGTACGGGGGTCGCGGCCGCCGGGGCGGGCGTGAAAGCCCACCGGTTTGCCGCGCCGGTTGATTTCGCCGCAAAAGATGTGGGTAATGTTGACGGCCGGCCGCGTATGACTGAATGTGCGTGCCGCAGCGACGGACGGCAAAAGCAGCTCCGCCAGCAGAGCGATGGCCAGCAGGCGGCGGACGGCTTTCTGCCAGCTGCGGCAATGCGGGTTCATGCCACCGCGGAATGTTGGCCAATGCTGCCGTAAAGCGGCCACGGCACAGCCTCACAGGTCATCCGGCGGGGGGAAATAGGTTGCGCAGGCGTTATCGGACTCCCAGGCGCTCACGCTGGAAACGTGCACCGCAAGTCCCCCAAGGGCGGTTTGCAATCGGCGGGCGACGTAACGCGCAATGTTTTCCGAAGAAGGCGGGAAGTTCTCCCTGAAGGGCTCCAGTTGGTTTAAAAATTTATGGTCCAGCTCTTCCATGATATCGGCAACGTGGCGCTTAATCACGCCGAAGTCGACCAGCACGCCGCCGGCATCGAGTTTTTCGCCCCGTACACAGACATCCACCTTCCAGTTGTGGCCGTGCAGGTTTTCGCACTTTTGGGCCACCATCTGCAGCTGGTGGGCAGCGGCGAAGTGGGTGGCGACGCGTAACTCATACATGGGCATATCCCGCCTGTTTCTGGTAATCTCTTATGCCTTACGCCGATCCTGCGGCCTTGGCCGAGCCTTTGAGGATGTTGCGCAGCCGGCTGGTCAGCTTGGCGGCTTCCAGTTCTTTGAATTCCCGCAGCAGGGCTTCCTGTTTCTTGGTCAGATGGGTTGGTGTTTTTACCGCCACCTGGACAATCTGGTCGCCGCGGGTACCGTTTCTCAGTGATGGGATGCCCGCACCGCGAAAACGGTAGAGATCCCCCGGCTGGGTGCCCCGATGAATCTTGAGCTTCTTTTCACCGGTCAGCGTCGGCACCATGATTTCGTCGCCCAGGGCGGCCTGCACAAACGAGATGGGCACTTCACAGATCACGTCTGTTTCGCGGCGCTGGAAGAAATCGTGGGGTTTGACATGGATAAAAACATAAAGATCGCCCGCCGGACCGCCCTGGCTGCCGGCCTCACCCTCCCCGGAAAGCCGCAACCGTGATCCGTTGTCCACGCCGGCGGGAATTTTGACGGACACGGTCTTGCGCTGTCGCACCTGACCCCTGCCACGGCATTCCACGCAGGGATGCGGGATATGACGTCCGACGCCGCCGCAGGCCGGGCAGTTGGTCCGAATCGTAAAAAACCCCTGGGTCTGGGAAACCTGGCCGCTCCCGTTGCACCGCGGGCAGGTTTCCGGCTGTGTGTCCGGCTCACACCCGTTGCCCTGGCAGCGGGGGCAGGCGACCATTTTGGTCAGTTCGATTTCGGTTTCCTTGCCGAAGGCCGCTTCCATGAAACTCAGGGTCAAATCGTAGCGCAGATCCGATCCGCGCCGGCCGCGACCGCGGTGCCCGGATCCGAATCCGAAAAGATCCTCGAAGATGCCGCCGAAACTCGAAAAAATATCCTCGAACCCGCCAAAACCGGAAAACCCGGTGCCCTCCAGCCCCTCGTGGCCATACTGGTCGTATATCTGGCGCTTCTGGGGATCATGCAGCACCTCATAGGCCTCGGCGGCCTCCTTGAATTTTTCTTCCGCCTCCCGGTTTCCCGGGTTCTTGTCCGGATGGTATTTCAGGGCCATTTTGCGGTAAGCGGCTTTGAGTTCGCGTTCATCCGCATCCCGACCGAGCCCCAGAATCTCATAGTAGTCGCGTTTGCCTGCCATTGATCATCCCGCGCCGTTTCTTGCCGGCATCCAACGCACCCTGCACGTCGATGAAACCGCTGAGTGAATTTCCGCCAAAAATAAAAAGTCCCCCGCCACCTGCCATATAGCTAATATCGGCAGCGACACGTTTCGGGTTGAAGTAAATCTAATGCACGTGGCCGCGATGTCAATACAGCGTTGCGGACCGCGGGAATTCATGCTGCCCCGCAAGGTACGCTAAACCACCAGTGGACGGCGCAGCACCGTGTCCCGGCGCCAGCGCCGGTCATCACGCTGCGGATGGCCGATGGTGTAGTGCAGCCCACGGCTTTCCTTGCGGTGCATGGCGCAACGAATGATCAGTTCGGCCACCAGAGCGATGTTGCGCAGTTCGATGAGGTCGGCGGAAATTTTGAAGTCCCAGTAATACTCGTGGATTTCCTGCTGGATAATCTCGATGCGCCGCTGGGCACGCGACAGGCGTTTGTCAGACCGGACAATACCGACGTAGTTCCACATAAACCGCCGGATTTCATCCCAGTTCTGGGATACCGTGATGACTTCGTCGCTGTCTGTGGTGCCGCTTTCATCCCACGACGGCAGGTTTTTGAAAAAATCGGCCTGCGGCTTTCTCAGATCCTGCCGGGCCTGCTCGGCGGCACCGTGCGCATAGACCAGTGCTTCGCTCAGCGAGTTGCTGGCAAGCCGGTTGGCGCCGTGCAAACCGGTACAGGCGGTTTCACCGACAGCATACAGCCGGTGGATGTCGGTGCGGCCGAACAGATCGGTCACCACACCGCCGCACATATAATGCGCCGCAGGCACTACCGGAATGGGTTGGCGGGTCATATCATAGCCGAACTGCAGACATTTCCGGTGCAAATTGGGAAAGCGCTGTTTCACGAAAGCGGCCGGTTTGTGCGAAATATCCAGAAATACCGAATCGGCGCCACTCTTTTTCAGCTCGGTGTCGATGGCGCGCGCGACCACATCGCGGCAGGCCAACTCACCCCGGGGGTCGTATCGATCCATGAAACGGTGCCCGTGCCGGTCGATCAGTCGCGCGCCTTCACCCCGCACAGCTTCGGAGATCAGGAAATTTTTGGCGGCCGGATGGTAGAGGCAGGTGGGATGAAACTGCACGAATTCGAGATTGGCCACGGTGGCGCCGGCCCGGTACCCCATGGCGATACCGTCACCGGTGGCAACATCGGGGTTACTGGTGTAAAGATAGACTTTGCCCGTTCCTCCGGTGGCCAGCAGCGTGATTTTGGCGGCAAAGGTCTTCACCTGGCCGCTGCGGCGGTCCAGCACGTAGGCGCCGCAGCAGTAGTCCTCGTGGGTGGTGGTTACGCCTCCCCTGCGCATGCGCGTGGAGTAGGTAATCAGATCGACGGCGATGTGATCTTCGTACACCTCGATGGCCGGGTGGCGACGCACGTGGTCCGCAAGCACGGTTTCCACTTCCCGGCCGGTCATGTCCTGCGCGTGCACGATGCGCTTGCGCGAATGGCCGCCCTCGCGGCCCAGGTCCAGCTGACGGTCACCGGCGGTATCGTTGAAGTTGAAACGGGCACCCAGATCGATGAGTTCACGGATGCAGCGGGGTGCATTCTGAATAACATAGGCCACCACATCCGGATTGCAGAGACCATCTCCGGCTTCCAGGGTATCTTTGATGTGCAGCTCAAAAGAGTCGCCCTGGTCGAAAACGGAGGCAATACCGCCCTGGGCCTGGCTGGTGTTGCTATCCTGAAGGCCTCTTTTGGTGACCAGCGCAACGCTGCCGAAATCTGCGACTTTGAGCGCAAAACTCAGACCGGCCACACCGCTGCCGATCACCAGAAAATCCGTCTCGATTTCCATTGCTGCCCCATTACCGCAAGCCTTCGAAAATCCCGCCGGGCTATAGCAGCGACGACCGGCGCCGCTGACGCTTGGCGGAGAAACCGATGATAAACCCCACCAGCAAAACACCGGCCCCGCTGAGAAACCAGCGAATGTTCTGGTGCAGCTCGAGCTTGGACAGGGCTTCTTCCAGCTTTTCGGATTTTGCCGACAGCTCGGTCAGGCGGGTGGCGGCCTTCTGATATCTGGCCTTTACCTTCAGAAATTCAGCCGAATCATCCTTCAGGGTTTTATAGGAAGCCGCCAGTTCGTCTAAAGATTTGGCCTTGGTGGCCAACTCGCTGCCCAGCTCCTGATTGCGGGTCTTGAGTTCATTGTTCTGCTTGGCCAGTTCATCCGCCTTTTTGACGAGGGCCTCATATTTACGCTGCAGCCTTTCCAGTTGCAGGCTTTTGGGCATTTCCGCGGTCAGATAGCGGCTCACAACCCAGCCTTCCTTCCCGTCGGGCGTTCTGATCTGGGTCCATTCATCACCGGGCGTCAGCACCTCGACTTTCAGGTCAGAGGGTAGCATGGCAATGATCTTGCGGCCGGTGCCCGGTCCTGTTCGAAGCGTAATTTCCATGAGTTCGGACACATAACGCATATCGCCAGCAGTAGCTGGTAGCGAGCAGACCGACACGAGTAGGGCAACAAGGGCAAGTCGTTTCATAAATGGCATCCCCCCGCAGGTTTTTCAACACCCGAGAAATTTTGCCCGCCGGGCAGACTGCTGACACGCCGGTGAGCATTGTCCAAAGTAATGGTCATTCTGATGCCAAAAGGCCGTATCTGTCAATAATTTCTTTGAAAGCCCGACGGGGTATGTTAATTTATACGCACCGTGCAACGTCTGATTGTCTTGACAACCTTTGGTATTTTATATAGATGCAAAAGTAGCAAGCCGCCTGCGGCGTATTTCAGATGCCGAGCCGGTAGGCAGGCATGGGCGTGCTCTGGCATGGCCACATTGAGCCTTACCGGTGCGCCATCGCCCCTTTTTAGGACATCGGGACGCGAAGATCCAAAAACCGGCCCAGGTTGCTATGAACGCATAATATGAATAAAATATCCGTAGGTTATAATAATGATCGCCTTTGACCTGCAATGTGCCAACAGCCATATCTTTGAGGGCTGGTTCGAAGACATCGAGGCTTATAAATCCCAGAATAAAAACGGCCTGATCCGTTGCCCTGTGTGCGATGATGCAACGATAGCCAGAATCCCCTCCGCTTTTGCCATCAAAACGTCAGACGGCGGTTCACCGGCTGACATGCAGCAGGTTGTCCTGACGGCGTTGAGCCGCAAAATTTCCCGTTTTGTTGAAAAAAATTTTGACAATGTGGGTGCCGAATTTGCCAGGGAAGCCTTGAAGATACACTACGGTGTTTCCAAACCACGCAATATTAGAGGAGTCAGTACGAAGGAAGAAGAAAAGACCCTGGAAAAAGAAGGTGTGGAATTTTACAAGGTACCGTTGATATCATCGCCGGACAGTGAAACCGACTGAGCACCGCATCCCCTGTTTAGTCTGCAATCCCCGCAACGAGTTGAAAAACCGCAACCCGGTGCGTTAATCCGGCGGACGGTTCCGCCGTAACAGCATATCCGGATGATTCTGCTTTCCGGGAGGCAACATCATGATCAACCCCGAAAAACTGCTTGGCGGGCTTCTTTTGGGCCGCGGCGGTCTGGCCGGCAGAAGCGGTCTTGGCCTGGGCCTGTTGGGCGTGGCCCTGGAGGCTGCCGAACACTACATGCATCAGCAGGGTTCTTCCCGTCCATCTATACCGTCGGCCACGCCGCCCCCGCCACCGGCACCATCTTCAGCTGCCGCAGTGCCCCCCCCGCCACCCGGCGGGGCGACAAAAACGGATGGCGGCCTGTCCTCGGCTACCGCTGCCGAGGACGCCGTACTGCTGATCCGCGCCATGATTGCGGCCGCCAATGCCGACGGCAATATCGATTCCGATGAACGCAGCCGAATTCTCGGACGGCTGAAAAGCCTGGACCTGAGTACCGAGGAACAGGCTTTTATCACACGGGAACTGCTGACTCCCGGCGACATCGAGTCCATCGCCAGCCAAGTGAAAACGCCGCAGATGGCCGAACAGGTTTTTGCCGCCTCGCTGGCAGCCATCACCGTCGACACCCAAACCGAACGGGAATACCTGCAACGGCTGGCGCAGCGGCTCGGCATCGATGATGCGACACGCCAGCGGATCAGCACCCGGCTGAGAGGTTGAAGCGTTGCTTCCGGCTGCCAAGTGGCCCGATGCATCAATACGATGGCATTCATCCGCCCATGCATCCCATCTGGCCGTGTTGCGAAAACCGCGACATCTTCCCGATATGCCGAAGTTTGCGCGCCTGGCCGGACGGGCGCCTTGACGGCCTCGGTGCGTCGCCGTGTTCCCGAATCCGACCACCTGCAGTCCCGTAACCCACACAGCAAGGAGGACATGATGGCCCAGTGGTTTTTAAGCTACGGTGGCGAACAGATCGGCCCGTTGGACACAGCCCAGGCAATTTCCCGGGCAGCGTCTGATCCCGAAGGCTTCGCCTGGCGCGAGGGGTTTGCCGACTGGCTGCCCATTCGCCAGGTCAGCGAATTGAGCCCTTCGGCACCGACACGCCCGGTGCCCCCTCCGCCTGCGGCGGCAGCACGCCGGAGCGATGAAATCGACTTTAAAATCCTGGGCAAGGAAATGCAGTTCGTGGAAGTCGAACTCGACCCCGGTGAAAGCGCCATTTCCGAAGCCGGTGCCATGATGTACAAGGAGAGCACGGTCAGCATGCAGACCCTGTTCGGCGACGGCTCCGGCACAGGCGGCGGCGGGTTCATGGACAAGCTGCTGGGGGCCGGCAAGCGCCTGCTCACCGGCGAGAGCCTCTTTATCACGGTCTTTACTCATACCGGGCAGGGCAAGGCCCACGTGGCTTTCGGTGCGCCCTATCCGGGAAACATCATTCCGGTCAGGCTCAGCGACGTCGGCGGCACCCTGATCTGCCAGAAGGACAGCTTTTTGTGCGCCGCCAAGGGCGTTTCCATCGGCATCTACCTGCAGCGCAAGATCCTCACCGGGCTCTTCGGCGGCGAGGGCTTCATCATGCAAAAATTAGAGGGCAACGGGTTGGTGTTCCTGCATGCCGGCGGCACCATCGTCGAACGCGAACTGGGTGCCGGTGAAATCCTGCACGTGGATACCGGCTGCGTGGCCGCGTTGGAAAAAAGCGTTACGTTCGACATCCGCCAGGCCGGCAACATCAAGACGGCCCTGTTCGGCGGCGAGGGGCTCTTCTTTGCCGAGCTCAGGGGCCCCGGCCGCATCTGGCTGCAGTCGCTGCCCTTTTCGCGCCTGGCGGGCCGCATGCTGCAGGCCGCCCCCCAGAAAGGCGGCAGCGTGGGCGAAGGCTCCATCCTCGGATCTCTGGGCAACCTGATTGACGGCGACAACTAAGTGGACTGGCCGAAAGAAAAGGTTTTTGAGACTCGTTCACTCTGCTTGCTGAGAAGGCAGCGGGTGAATCTCTTTTATCGAGTCATCCTCGTTGAACGAAAAAACAACCCGTTTGGCGTTTTGAATGTCCACCAGTTCCCGGTTGGAAAGGTTAAGGGCCGCGGCCAGTCGGTGCATGTCTGTTTTTTGGACATGCTGTCTTCGCCGGTATGTGCCGTAACGCTTGAGATTGTAAAAACTCCAGGCTGCAATAGCTCCCGAAACTAGCACGACACCGAAGGTAAATATATTCAGCTGCCGTATAAAGCCGTCGAATCCACCCAACAAGATCAGTTGCCGGTACATCACCTTGAATCCAACGATCCATGCCAGCAGGCTGATGATGGGGAGCCAGAGGTAAAACCAAAACCCCCAGAACAACAGCGTAATCAACCCCTCACCAAGCACCAGAGGCATGCTTTTAAGATCCGGCCGGTTGATGATCAAACATTCCGGATAGAGCGACTCACCTGCTGCGGTGACACAGTCAATGTCTTGATCTAAATGCATTGCCACTGCACGCTCACTCGTCTTGGAGGCCACGGTCCGGGCTTGCCCAGACCGCACGCTGTCCGCGCGGTTTCAACAGTGCTTTTGGCACTCCGACAGCGATGGTAAAAACATTAATTAACCAAAATACCACTGGATACCAGATGATCCAGAAATAATTTTTGCCCATATCCCGATCATATCTGGAGTCGATGGCCATACTGACACCAAATTGAATCAGGCAGGTGATAGCGAGCAGCACACCCGTCCAACCGGGAAGTAGCGTTCTGACCTTCAGAGATGGAGGAAGACTGACAAATTTCCCAATTGCCCACAGTAGAATAATCGCGATCATGCTGTACGCCCAGATGACACTGGTTATGTATTCTGCCAGGACCATTGCCATCCGCCGTTTCTTCCAGTCCCGCAACCTGGTGAAATACCGGAAAAAGACTTCCATCCCACCTTGGGCCCACCGCAATCGCTGGCGCCAGAGGCCCCTAAACGTTTCCGGCATCAGCAACCAACACAAGGCATGGGGTTCATAGCGAATGTCCCAGAATTTGAGCTGCAGCTTCCAACTGATGGCGATATCTTCGGTAACCATATCTGTATCCCAGAATCCCACTTGTTGCAACGCAGACCTGCGGAATGCCGATACAGCGCCTGACACGGTAAATACACGCCCATACACCCGTTGGGCGCGTTTGATCAGGCCGATGATCGACGAGAACTCGCCCACCTGTACTCGGCCCAGCAGACTCGAGCGGTTGCGGATTCTCGGATTTCCCGTGACTGCTCCCACCCTGGGGCTGGTGGCCATATGCCAGACCATCCAATGCACAGCCCATGGATCAAGCACCACGTCCCCATCAATACAAACCAGGAATTCATTTTTGGCTGAAATTGTGGCCAGCGTAAGCCCGCGGGCTTTGCCCTGGTTGGCTTCCAGATGGATCACCCGCAACTGCTCGACTTCACCTGCCAGCTGGTCCAATATTTTACCGGTATCATCACTGCTGCCATCGTTAATGGCGATAATTTCATAGTCCGGATAATTAACCTTCTGAAGCCAGCGGATGGTTTCAATTATGTGAGCACCCTCATTATGGCAAGGAACCAGGATAGATACACCCGGCCAAGCCTCGAGCGTGGGAAAAGCGCTTATTTTGTCGCCGAAAGACTTTTCCCAATGAAAGAAATAGATCAGGGCGCCACTCATCCACAGATAGGCCATAAACAACGGATAGAAAAAAGAAAACTGAAAAAAAACGTCAGGCAAAGCTCTCAATATTGCAATCATGTCGCATCTCGGCCGGTACAGGCTACCGGGTTTGACAGGCAAGTTCTGATCATGTCTGCCGGAGGCAAGTTTTTATGGAAATCATCAGGATAATAGGCAAAAGAAGTTCCCCCCATTTGTGCAAGAAGCCCAATCTGATGTTTTAGTGTTGCTGCTGCAACGGGTCTGCCGGTGCACCAGTTCTTGGCCTGGAGTTCAAAAATGATACGATTGCTGTTCTTGACTTGGCCAAGGGCGGCCCAGGACAATCGCTCCAACCATCGGTCCGGTGCCGCCGCCTGTTCCATAAACGGCATGGCCAAAAGAGCGGTATAGTCATAGGCCCCCATAAAAAGTGGCAATGACTGGGCAAACCACCGCTCACTTTCAGGCTCAAGAACCGGATTGGCAAAAAGATTTCTGACCGAACGCACCGCAGGATGGTAGCGGCGCACAATATCGAGCAGTGACAGGGAAAATTTAATTAAATACAAGGTCTTATAGCGGCTCCACTTGCGGTTGGTTTCCCGACTGTTCCGTATCGTCCCAATGTCCTGGGGGAATCCGGCCTCTGCGTATTGCTGCAATGCTGCATCGGAGGCATCTTCAAAATCGGACAACACCCCGTCATCGTGGAACAAAATGCCATCCACCACCGTCCTGCGCGCAAAATCACGGTAGATACCTTCAATAATTCTTCTAGACTTTACGCTAAAGGGTGAAAGCCGGCGACGCGCCTGTAAAGATCGGAAAGCCGCTCCTGACTTGCCGCTTCGAAGGACATACAACCCATCGTCCCCAGCAGGTGGTTTAAAAGCCAGCATCGGCAGCCAACCATAGACGGCAACTCCACTTTGCCGTAATCGTCTGGCGGCAGGTGCAAAAAGATCTTCCCGCAAGGGCATGAACCGGCTAGGGAAATAAAGGCTCTCGGCAACGCCGTTACCATCCGGATCGGCGAATGCCTGCAAAAATACGGTATCGATCCCTAACTGCCGGACCCGTCGGATCAACAGATCAAGATTGGCCGCCTGCTGTGCGGGATCCGGATCAAAGACATAGTCGAGATCCACCTGAACACCCCGTAAAGGCGGCAACTCCTTTGCACGCATATCCAAAAGCCCTGTGAAGTCCGTCAACGCACACCCCTGAGGCAAAGTCAGCGCCATGATCATGATAAGAAGCGGCAAAAAATTCCACACGGCCGGGCGATGGGCACGAACTCTATTTTGGCCTGGTAACATAAAAAACCTGTATCAGCGGTGCAGCGGGTATGGAAAAACACGCTTTGAGAGCAACGGCCGGATATCCTCGGGATTCGGGTTCCCGTGCAGAAAATGGTCAAACGCATATCCCCAATTGATAATATCCAGGTTTGCCAGCCGGCGCAGCTCCCGGGCCAAGGAGCTGCGCCGATCCTGCACAGAAAACAGGAAAGTACATTTTTGCAGGTAATTGCTGGCGTGCAGTTTTTTAATCTGAGGCCCGAACATGCGTTTCACAGTATCCGCGCTGCATCGACCCGCCCGAATGACCAGAAAATCAAAAAACCGCAGCAACATCGCGACCTGTCTCGTTGCCAACCGCCGAAACTGCGCCGCGTTGACCACCAGACCGACTTCCTGGAAGGGTTGCCACTGTTGAAAAGCCTCCAGGTCCCGAAAAATCTCCGCGGCTTTCAAGAACTGTCCTGATCTGACCAGAACTTGTCTCGCCTGACGCCGCCTGTCGGGATTCCAGAAGCTGATGCCGGTTTCCGGCTTTTGGTTTGCCCCAGACATTTGCATCAAGGCGGGCAAGAGGCCCGAGGCGTTTACAACCAGGCCTGCGCCGGGAGCTGATTTTCCCATATCCGAAAAAAAACGGATGACGTCAGCGCTGCTTTCTGCAGGACCCGCTGTAAAAAGGTCTGGAGAGAGCCAGAGAAAAACTTCCGTCCCCGCCCGTTTGTCCGTATGCCAGCAATACCGCATCAATCGGTCCTGAGCGACAGGAAAGCGATGATTCATGAAGAGGGCTCTGTACCCACCGGCGACTTTTACCATCGGATCTATAATCACCATATTCGGATTCAGGTCTTTCACCCGATCGAGGAAGATGCCGAAGTTTCTTTCGCCGCCTTTCGCCGGTTCAAGCAGGTTTTTACCGTCGATCCGGAAAAAATGGGTTACCGGTGGACGAATGTGCAGATCCAGATAGGAGCGAAATGTCATCAGGTCCGGGTTGAGCGTCGGATAGACACGACCAATGGCCTCCAGATGGTGGATGTCACCCGGCACCGGATCTAGCGTCAGTGTTATGGGCAGACCGGTTTTGACCGCAATTTCTCGGGCAGCCTCGTTGTATCGTCCAAAAGGCCAGACCAGCACGCGTGGCCGAAAACCAAGATGCTGGCGGATCAGGTTGCTGTTGGCCCGTAAATCTTCACGGATACGCCGGCGGAACTGTTCGTCTGTTTCGTAGGTCTCACTTTCAGGGTAGAACTGATGTGCGACAGCGGCCGGCAGTTTGTCACCTGCGGCATCTGCCAAAACAGTTGTATGCAAGTTATAGGAATGACTTGCTATTTCCACCAATCCGGAGGCAGCCGCTTCCCGCACCTGCTGCCAAGTCATAAATTTTTTACGGGCTACCCGCCGGTCGCCATATTGCACCATCTCATTGGGGCCGGGTTGCATCCAGCTGCCCACTAAAGCCAGCACCGCCGGGAAATGATAGGCTTTTAGAAGCGGCAATACACGGGTATAGAAACTGGTATAGCCGTCGTCCCAACAGAGCAGAACCGCCCGGTCCGGTAGTACCCGCACACCGGCTTGGGCGGCTTCCAAGTCATCAATAGAAATCGGGTGATAACCACTGCTTTTAAGCCATTCCAGATGGTCGATCAGATGGTCCAATGTTACGGCGTCAAAAGTCAGTTCACTGCGGTGATCCACCACGTCATGATAGGCAATTGCCAGGAACTCTCCCCCGGCCAATGCGGGAAGGGAGAACCACATGCAAAGCAGCCACCCCGCCACCGCCCGGGCCAAAAAGCGTTTCGGCATTTCGAACTTAAAATTTCCCATTGATCATAAACCGGACCAATCGATAGGGTTCTGCATGGCCGTCATAAACATTCTGACCGAATTCAACTCCAGCCAACACCTCCATCCAAGGATCTAGGCGATACCGCTGCTCGTAACGGATATGTCCGATCCAGCGGGGCACAAAGGCACTCTGATCGTAAAATCCATAACCGGCATCGATCTGCTGGCTTAACAGATGGTCATAATGCCGGAAATAAACATGATCGAGGTGTAATGCACCCAGTAGGCTTAAATCATGCTCCGGATTGAAGTAGGGTGCATCCCGGCGGCTGTTGGCAGATGCATAGGCTTCCACGCGGCCGTCAAGATCAATGTGGGGCACGTCTATGAGTCGCTGGCGTAACACAGCGGTCCCCTCAATGCGGTTATTGTCGTCCGTAAAAAATGCGCCCCGAATGCCAAAAGACAGATCCCTCTGTTCACTCCAGCGATAGTTCAGACTGGCAAATACAGCATCGGCGCGAATTCCGTGAAACAGTGCGCGCAACGGCGTATCTACCGAAAAACGCTCACCACCGAAGCTGAAACGCCAGAAATCATCTGGAGTCCAGATGGCAGTAGCACTGCCGCCGATTTCGTCCAGGTCTGAATCGTTGTATGTAATCCGGCCTAGCAGCTGCCATTCCAGGAGCTGATAATTCAGGCCCAGCGAATAACGTTGAAAGGTTTCTTCTCCCTCTATGATCTCATTCCAAGCGTAGCGATAGAAGGCATCAAGGTAAAAATTGTCATTGATGGGAGCAGACAGGACCTCTGCCGAGGCTAAAACGCCATCACCGTTTAGCTCGGGTCCCGATGAATTCGAATAGGTGATGTCCGCCCAGTACTCGGGTTTCCTGCTGAATCGCCATTTTTTTTCAACTTTCCGAGTGGAATATTCATCCGGAAATTTCTGTCGCATGGATTGTAGCAGCGGTCTAGCCTGCCGATACCGTTTAAGGTCAATCAGACTTGATGCCTCACCAGTCCGGGCATCCAGGCTGTCCGGAGACAACAGGGATGCATAGTGAAAATCACCGTATGCCCGCCGATACCACTCCCGGGCATTTTCAATCTGCCCCCGGACCTCAAGCAACCAGTTATTGGCCGGGGCATTCCGGACGAGTTCGTCGATGCGTGACCAGGCGGTCTCCAACTGATCTCCATAGTAACGGGCCAGGATAGCGTATACGTTGAGATCTAAAAGACGCTCATTGTAAAAATGATTTTTCTGCTCTTTGGTTATCTGGAATAGGGGCTCATGTTCTTTCAGATTATCGATCAGCCGGTAGGCGCTGTCAAAATCCTCTTTTTCAACAAAGGAATAAAACAGTCCGATCTGCGCCTGATAGTTACCCGGCTCTTTTTTCAGCACCTGTTGATACAATTCGCAGGCCTTGTCCGGTTGATGGTCGGCAAGCATTGCACCTGCCACAGCCTGCTTGGCATAGTCCGGCACCTCCTCTTGTTTGATCAGTTGCCGGTAAAGAACCTGCACCTTGTCTGTCTGTCGCAAAACACGCAGAGTGACCAACAGATCGTTAAAAACGGGCACTGGCCAATTTCCCGGAGCCGATTTCATCCCCACAAGATCCAGGGCTTTGATCTGCAGGGCTAATGCCTGTTTTGCAAGGCGCCTGGTTTCATTAAAATCTCGGGATGCGTCCGTGGCCCAACGCAATTTTTCGGCTGCTTGGTTCAAAAAATGTTGCGCACGGTCATACGCCGAAAAAGACTGCTGATGCCCGGCCAGAACATTTCCGGCGGCCTCTTGAGCACGCACATTCTGGAGGGCGGCAAAACGCTCGTGAACGGCCTCCCGATCATCAGGCAACAGCCTGCTCAAATGCTGATAATCCGCTAACGCGGCTATCCAGTTCTCCTCTGCTGTTTGCAAGTAACCCGACAACCGGTAGTAGCGGCTGTCCCTTCCTGTTTCAGAAAGTAGCTGAGCGAGTATCGCCCGGGCGGATCCCAACTGTCGTTCGTCGACAAACAACATGCCTTTGAAGAACAGCAGATCGCTGGATTGAGGCCGGATTTTCAGGAGACGGTTGACGATGGCCAATGATAAATTCGGCTTACCCATGTTGCGGTAGGCCTTCATTATGGCTTTCTGCACATAAACCGGATAGTTATCTGCATTTCGCTGCTCAAACAGCGAAGCGGCCTCAGCATACTGCGCGTTCCAACAGTAGACCACAATCAGATCGTCTGTGACTTTTTGATTGCCAGGCTGGCGCCGATGCAACGTCTCCAGCATAGCAATTGCCTCATGGTATTTTCCACCTCTGGCCAGTGTGACTGCATAACCCCGGGACAACGTCGCGGCAACACAAATCGGTCCCGGCGGCGCTAAATACAGAATCAGGGTCGCCCAGAATAGCAATTTCAGACCACGCCGCATATAGGCGTTTTGCGTCCTTTGCCATGGGTGGCTGCTGAAATCTCCTGAAAAAGTCGGGTCGGCGCTAAGCATGGCGGCTACTATAAAAAAAAAACGGTTCCGATTTCAAGAAAAATACGTATGAGCCGTGGACACCTTGCACAAGATTTACGTATGTATTGACTTTCAAACACATGCAGGGCAGGATATTTTACCCGGGGGTATCGTAAAAGTCGTCATC
>Ga0256841_1000575_pt1 | contig 36934 bp, 37 predicted proteins | sample 356308metaG_FD_185971 | JGI IMG/M metagenome (GOLD analysis project Ga0256841, IMG submission 185971) | Hydrothermal vent microbial communities from Mid Atlantic Ridge, Atlantic Ocean - 356-308 | ecosystem: Environmental > Aquatic > Marine > Hydrothermal vents | place: Atlantic Ocean: Mid... | reverse complement strand
GGAAGAGAAAAACTAAATGACTTCCATGTTTTTTTTAATGTTTGTACAATATTTTTTTTACCGCTATTTGTTTTTTTATTCATACTTAAAAGTTATAAATAATTTTTCCGTAAACCATATCATTCTTAAAATACAGTTCGAATAAACTTTTTTTGCAGAGCAAATATTTGTCTTGAATCGTAAATTTATTTAATCGGAATACTTTTTAGATATTGACCTTAAAAAACGAATAACAAACGGAAATTTTAGAATGATAAAAAATGTTAAAAAAGATATTGACTATACGGATAATTATAAAAAAGAGATTTCGTCTGTGTTTAGTACTTTACTTTGGTAAGCGTTATTTTTATTGGTATTTGCGAATTTAATAGTAAACTTTGAACCTTGATTTTTTTTACTTACAACGTGAATTAACGCATCATTGATTTCACAATATTTTTTTACAAGAGCCAAGCCCAATCCGTTGCCGTCGAATTTTCTTGAATAACCTTGTTCTTCTTGTGAAAAGGGCTTAAAAAGTGTAGGCAAGAAACTATCTGAAATACCGATTCCCGTATCAATAATATCAACACATAAAGCTCCTTCTTCGTCGTGATAAATTTTAATTTGCACATAACCTTCTTTGGTATATTTTAATGCGTTATCAATTAAATTGGCAAACAATTGAGACAAAGAATATTTATCGCCTAAAATTTTTGTTTTTTCCGCCAAGTTTGTGAATTTCAATTCAATACCTCTTTGTGAAGCTGTGTTTTTAAATTCTTGGTAAAGATTATGTAAGATGTCGTCAACAATATCAATTTTAAGCTTGAATACTTCAAAAGTGCCTGCTTGAAATTGGGCCATATTTAAGATAGAATCTACCGTACGTGTCAATCGTAAACTTCCAACTTCAATAGCATTAAAAATTTCGTCATATTCGGAATTATTTTGATTTGTAAGTTCATCTTTAAGAAGGGAAATATAACTCATTATAGTATTGATAGGTGTTCTTATTTCGTGAGACATACCGGCTAAAAATTCCGATTTCAATCTGTCGGATTCTTCTGCTTTTTCTTTGGCTTTAACAAGTTCTTTTTGATATTTCTGTTGAAGAGATATATCTTCAATTGTTCCGTCAATTCTTCGGATGCCGTTTTGGTCTTTTACAAAACTGCCGCTAACGTGAATGGGAATTTTATTGCCGTTCTTACGTTTTACGTTAACTTTGTAGTTTTTGATACTGCCTTTCTTTTGAATATATTCGAACATTTCTTTAAGTGAATCAAAACCTCCAACCATAAAATCGTAAGCTTTTTTATTTCCCAAATCCTCTAATGAATTACAGTCAAGTATCTTTAAAACTTCGTGATTGGCAAGAAGAATATTCCCTTCAATATCCATTCTGTAAATTCCTATTGTAGAATTTTCAAATATACTGCGGAATTGTTCTTCGTTGGCTTTTAATTTTGCTTCCATTTTATGTTTATACAAAGCCATTTCAATTGTTGTACTTAATTCTCTTTCTTCAAATGGTTTTATCAAATATCCAAAGGCATCGGATACTTTTGCTCTTTGCAACGTTGCTTCGTCTGCATTAGCTGTTAAATATATAACCGGAATATTACTAACACTTTTTATTTTGGTTGCCGTTTCAATACCGTCTATATCTCCTTGAATCATTATATCCATAAGTATTAGATCCGGTTTTTCTTGTAATGCTACATTGATAGCATCATTACCGTTTGCAACAATACGTAGAACTTCGTAGCCCATAGAACCGAGTCTGTCGGCAATTTCCATCGCGATAATTACTTCGTCTTCTACAATAAGTATTTTACTTTTAATTTTTCCCATTATTAACCGGCCATTCTGTATCTGGTATCTTGAAACGTAACCTTTACCAAAGTTCCGTTTTGATTTAAAAATTCTACTTTACCGTTTAATTGAAGTGTTAAGTTGTTGACCAATCGGAGTCCTAAAGAGTCTATTTTTCCTATGTCAATATTTTCGGGTATTCCTTTTCCGTTGTCTTTTACTTTCATTACCAGGTCGTTATTTTCGTCATGTCCCATCTCAATTTCAATTGTGCCGAAATCTTTTTCCTTAAAACCGTGTTTTAATGAATTGGAAATCAATTCGTTTATAATAAGTCCGCACGGTACAGCTTGATCGACACTCAACTGAATGTTGGAAACATTATTTTTAAACTTAATTTTACTTTGATCAACACCGTAAGATTGAAAAAGAAATGTTGCCAGTTTTTTTACATACTCTCTAAAATCTATATTAGCCAAATCGCCGGATTGATAAAGTTTTTCGTGAATCAACGCCATGGATTTAACTCTGTTTTGACCGTCTCTAAACATTTCCAAAGTTTGCGGATCTGTAATTGTTTTTGATTGGAAAAAGAACAAACTGGAAACTATTTGTAAATTATTTTTTACTCTATGATGAATTTCTTTTAGCAAAACTTCTTTTTCTTTTAATGAATTTTTAATTTTTTGCTGTGCAATTTCTTTCTCTCGGTTTTCTTTTTGCAATGTATCCAATGCTTTTTCCAATTCAAGGGTTCTCTCTTTTACTCTGTTTTCTAGTTCGGCATTTACATGTTCCAATTCCAGATTTGTTTCCTGAATTCTTTTAACCATGTTATTAAAAGAAAAAGCCAAATAGCCTACCTCGTCGTTAGAAATTACCGGCGCTCTTTGTGTTAAATCTCCCGCACTAATTTTTTTAACCGTTTGTACCATTTGTGTAAGAGGACGAGTAAAAAATAAACCGACAATATATACGAGAATTGTTCCGAAAATAAATATGATAATACTAACTATTGTAATACTGTGTTTAAGTTCTGCAATTTTTTCGTAAACTTGTTTAAGAGAATATCCTATAAAAATATCTCCTGCTTTTTCATTGTTTATTATTATAGGTGCGTTTACTTTTAATATTTTCCATTTTTCCGAAATGGGAATGGCTTTTAAGTTATTATAATTATTTAGAATTGCGGTAAAAATATTATATTCATAAAAAACTGAATCACCTTCTTTAATAACAACATATCTTATAGCTTCATTTTTCAGCAATGTTTCTATTTCTTCGTCGGTTTCTATTAACTTGTTGGCTTTTTTGTCGAAATAATTGCCGGTTGAAACTCCGTATGCAGCAATTTTAGCTACCGCTTCGGCCTTTTCTTTAAGACTTTTAAGTCTTTCCTCTTTGAATTTTTGAGGGAAATAAAAGTAAACAAACAATGATATAGCGGCAACAAGTATGGAAATAATTACCGTTAGTTTAAACTTTAATGATATTATAAATTTAGATTTCATAAAGTTATATTCGAAATTATTCTTCAAGACTTAATAGTTAAGGTAAAATTTTAGTTTTGTAATTTATTGTAATGAGAAGATTGAAAAAAAGAATATATAGCTTTCTAAAATTTGAAATTCTATTTTTGTGCTTGGGAAATAGGTGTATGAATTATTAAATAGAGATATATTTAAAAATTGATGTTTCTTACAAACATTTTTTTTATACAATGCGAATTTAGTATATTTATTAAACAGTTAGAATTAAAATACTATTTGATAATAATGGTGAAAAAAATATGAAAAAACCGGCATTGCATTGGCAAATATTTATAGGTTTGATATTGGGCATAATTTACGGATTGACATTTAAAAGTTCGGTTCATTATATAGCGTGGCTGGGTAATTTATTTATTCAAGCGCTTAAAATGATTATCGTTCCGTTGATTTTAACTTCCATTATTACGGGTGTTGCAAACATCGGTTCAAGTGGAAATTTCGGAAGATTATTTACAAAAACTTTTGCATATTATGTTGTAACAAGTATGCTTGCAATTATTGTAGGGTTGCTTTTTGTTAATTTAATAAAGCCCGGTGTCGGGGCGGAAATTAATTTGGTAGAATCCGTTAAAGAGTTTGGGAAAAAAAGTAATTCTTTTACGGATACTTTATTGGGAATTATTCCAACTAATATTTTTAGTGCAATGGCTTCCGGTAAAATGCTTTCGATAATCTTTTTTTCCATGCTGTTCGGATATTTTATTACACGTATAAAAAAAGAAAAAGGAGAGCTATTAAAAAATATTTTTGATGCCGGTTTTGACGTTATGATGAAAATAACAATGTTCATCATCAAATTTACCCCTTTAGGTGTTTTCGCTTTGGTAGCAAAACTAATGGCTTCACAAGATAATCCGCTTGCAACTTTCGAAAGTTTGGGGCTTTACATGTTAACCGTAATATTAGCACTTGCAATACATGCCGTTTTGGTTTTACCGTTAATTTTAAAATTTGTTGCAAAAGTGGAACCCAAAAAACATTTCAAAGCATTAACAGGTCCTTTGTTAACGGCATTTTCCACATCGTCTTCCAATGCAACTTTGCCATATACTTTGGAAGCGGTAGAACAGAATTGCGGAGTGTCGAATAAAATAACCAGTTTTACTTTGCCACTTGGTGCAACAATAAATATGGATGGAACGGCACTTTACGAAGGTGTTGCCGTAATGTTTATTGCTCAAGCTTATGGAATACATTTAAATATTTTTAACCAGTTTATTATTGTTATTACCGCTTTGCTTGCCTCAATTGGTGCCGCCGCCGTTCCTATGGCGGGTTTGGTAATGATGACAATAATTTTATCCGCCGTTGGTTTACCTTTGGAAGGTATTGCTTTAATACTTCCCGTTGATAGAATTTTGGATATGTGTAGAACAACAGTTAATGTGTGGAGCGATACAACTGCGGCGGTTACAATTGCAAAATCGGAAGGTGAAAAATTAAAGGTATAAAAACATGTTATCTGGAATAATAACAATTGGTTCAATATCAAATAATATATTAAAATTAAATATTAAAGGAAAATGAAAATAAGTAAAAAAAATATTGCAATTATCGGATGTGGAAATATCGGTTCGGCAATAGCCAACGGTTTGGTAGAGTCTGAAAAATATTCTTCTAAGAATATAATTCTTACAAAACGAAAATCCAAAAGTTTGGAAAAATTTATTAAAAAAGGTTTTTTAACAACAACCGAAAATAAAACCGCCGTCAATAAATCTGCGGTAATCATTATTGCCGTTACACCGCAACAACTTGATGTTGTTTTGGAAGATATAAAACCTGTAATAAATCCGAAAAAACATATTATTTTATCCGTAGTTTCCGGTGCATCCGTGAAGCAAATAAAAAAATATTTGGGCAATGAAGTTCCCGTTGTTAGAGTAATGCCAAATACCGCAATAGCCATTAGAGAATCTATGACATGCATTGCCGCAAATGAAGAAGACAATAGTGCTATAGAAATAGCCGAAAGTATTTTCAATTCCGTTGGAAAAACCATTCAAATAAATGAAGATTTAATGGGAGCTGCAACCGCATTGTGTGCTTGTGGAACCGCATTTTTTTTAAGAGCTGTTCGTGCCGCATCGCAAGGTGGAATTGAAATTGGGTTTCATGCAAACGAAGCTTTGATTATGGCAGCTCAAACTGCCAAAGGTGCCGCTTCTATGTTGCTTAAAGAAGGAAAACATCCGGAACGTGAAATTGATAAAGTAACAACTCCACAAGGAATTACAATCTCCGGCTTAAATCAAATGGAACACAACGGTTTTAGTTCTTCTATGATTAAAGGAATTGTTACTGCCGCTGAAAAAGCACAAAAAATTTATTCGGATAAATAACTTTTAATTCTTGTTCTAACAGCTAATAAAAAGATTCCGTAAAAAATTTTTTCGTTAAATAAACAGGAACTCTTTTTAACAATTAATTCCGATTATTTTGAATAAAAAAATATTAAAACTTGCCATCCCAAATATACTTGGTAATCTTAGCGTTCCTTTGTTAAGTTCCGTTGATACTGCGGTAATGGGGCACTTAACTTTATCCGTTTATCTTGGTGCAATTGCTCTTGGGTCCATGATATTTAATTTTATTTATTGGGGGTTCGGATTTTTAAGAATGGGAACAACCGGAATAACCGCACAAGCTTTCGGAAGAAATAATGATTCCGAAATATCTTCAATTTTATTTCGTTCCCTTCTTATTTCGGTTACTATCGGTTTTGTATTAATATTGTTTCAATATCCTATCGAGTTTATAAGTTTTAATTTGATTAACGGAAGTACCAATGTGGAAACCTTAGCAAAAAAATATTTTGATATTAGAATTTTTGCCGCTCCCGCAACATTGTCTCTATATGCATTTCAAGGTTGGTTTTTAGGTGTGCAAAATTCCAAATTTCCGCTTTATATATCCTTGTTTGTAAATATTGTCAATATTATTTTCAACCTAATATTTGTTTACTTACTTAATATGAATGTTGACGGAGTAGCCTTGGGAACGGTAGTTGCTCAATATTTGGGCATAGTCGTTACCGTTTTACTGCTTAGAAAACATTATAAAAATTTTTTAACAAAATTAAAAATGCAAGAAATTTTAAATAAAGAAAAAATAAAAAAATTTTTCCGGATAAATACCGATATTTTTTTAAGAACACTTTTACTGATTTTTACAATTTCCTTTTTTACGGCTAAATCTGCCGAATTTAACAACAATATATTAGCTGCAAATTTTATTTTATTACAGCTTTGGTTAATAATTTCTTACGGAGTAGATGGATTTGCCTTTGCCGCCGAAAGTTTAGTAGGCAGATATACAGGTGCTAAAGATAAAATTAACTTGAAAAAAGTAATTAAAAATTCTTTCGCCTGGGGAATTAGTATGGGAATAATTTTAAGTTTTGTTTATTTTATTTTAAGCAAAGAAATTCTTAGCTTATATACTAATCAAAGCAAAGTAATAGAAATGGCATTAGGTTTTATGATTTGGATAGTTGTTGCTCCGGTTATAAACAGCATAAGTTTTATTTGGGATGGAATTTATATTGGCGCCACCGCAACAAGGGAAATGCTTATTTCAATGATTGTAAGTACTCTTATTTTCTTTTTGCCAATTTATTATTTTACTAAAGATGTTTTGGATAATCATTCGCTTTGGTTGGCTTTAACAATTTTTATGGTTATCAGAGGCTTAACATTAACTTTTTTTTCCAAAAAAATAATTAACATAACCGAAAGGAGAAACTAAAAAGTTGAGATTAAAAAGTTGGTAAAAATATTCCTCGGCTCTTTCCGGTCACTTTGTTTTTCTTAACAATATAAAAGTAATTATTATTCTGTTTACAAAAAAATTTAATAAAAAATATTATATCAAAAACTTAATTTATTGATATTAACAGTATAAAATAGTAAATTAAGTATTCTTTTTTCGCCCGTAAGGGCGATTTTTGTTTGTATAAAATAATGAAATTTTTAGAAGATTGTTTTTAAAATAAAACTAAACAAAATATGTACGGCTACATTGGTTTTGACTTTAAAGGAATGTAATTTATAAATCGCTTTTTAACAAAACTATATGTAATTATTCGTAATTTATAAACTAATGGAAATAATCAATTCAATTGTTGAAAAAATTATTGCAAAAAATAAACTTCTTCTTGTTGATATAGTAATTAAAGGTTCAAAAAACAAGCCGTACTTTGAAATTTTTATAGATAACTACAAAGGTATTACTACAAATATTTGTGCCGAAGTTAGTAAACAAATTAAAGCGGAATTAGAAAAAACGGAATACTTAAGTAAAGATTATAAATTGGTGGTATCATCTCCGGGAATTGATAAGCCGTTAAAATATTTGGAACAATTTTATAAACATATTAATCGAGAATTTAAAATTTCTTACGTTAACAAAGATAAAATAAAAAGCATAGAAGCAAAACTGATAGATATTTCGAACAATAAATTAACTTTTATTTATAAAAAAGAAAAATTGAAAATAGATTATTCTAAATTAAAAAAAGCAAAAGTAAAATTTAGCTTTTGACAATGGAGGCTTAATAGAATGAATAGTTCAATAGTTGAATCGTTTTCCTACATGGTAAAAGAAAAAGGGCTGGATAAAGACGTACTCGGTGGAATTATAGAGGAAGTCTTTGGAGTTCTTGTAAAAAAACAATACGGACAAGATGCAAAATTTGAAGTTGTTGTTAATATGGATAAGGGCGATATTGAAATATTTTTGGAAAGAGAGATAGTAGAAGAAGTAGAAAACCCGAAAACGCAAATTAGCATCGAAGAAGTTGAACAAAAAGGAAACGACGAAGAACTTGAAATAGGCGACGATTATATTGAAAAAATAGAATTGACTTCATTCGGAAGAAGACAAATTAATCTTGCCAGACAAAGTTTAAACCAAAGAATAAGAGAAGTTGAAAAAGAAATTATACAAAAAGAATATGCCGAAATGATTGGCGAAATTATTGTAGGTGATATTTATCAAATAAGAAGAAATGATATTCTTGTTAACCATAACAAACACGAACTTGTTTTGCCGAGAAACGAGCAAATAAAAATGGAAAGATACCGAAAAGGCGATACAATTAGAGCCGTTATAAAAGAAATAAAAAAAACACCAAACGGACCCATGATTGTTATATCCAGAACGGATAATCTGTTTTTAAAACGATTATTTGAAATGGAAATACCCGAAATATTTGACGGTATAATTGAAATTAAAGATATTGCCAGAGAGCCGGGTGAAAGAGCCAAAGTATCGGTAGAATCTAACGATCCGAGAATTGATGCCGTTGGCGCTTGCGTTGGAATGAAAGGCGTAAGAATTCATGCAATTGTTAGAGAATTAAACAACGAAAATATTGATGTTATAAATTATGCCGAAGATCCGGTTGTGTATATCCAACGAGCATTATCTCCGGCTAAAATAAAACAGATTGAAATAAACGAAGAAGAAAAAACTTGTATAGTATTTGCAGATAACGATCAAATTTCATTACTTGTTGGAAGAAACGGTATTAATATAAAACTTGCCGAAAAATTAACAAAATATAATATAGATATTATTCGTGAAGAAAAACAATTTGAAGAATACGAAGAAGATATTGAACTTGTAAATCTCAAAGAAGAATTAGGCTCCGATGTTGTTGATATTCTTATTAACAATAGATACGATACTGCAGTTGAAGTATTATCCAACGGATTGGAAAAGTTAAAAGAAATTAAAGACTTTGATGATGGTAAAGCCGAAGAAATATTTGAAATTATTAAAAACCAATTTGAAGAAGAATAAATTATAACGGTAACTAAACTATGACGGATGTTAAAAAAAATAAAAAAATAAGAATTTACAAATTTGCGGCAATGTATAATCTTCCTACGGAATCCATTGTTGAATTCTTAAAAAATAACAACTATAATGTGAAATCCGTAATGTCTCCTCTAACCGATGAGATGATAGAGGCAATAAACATTCACTTTAAAAAAGATATTGAAAAATCTCAAAAACATTACAAGAAAATATCAGACTTCCAAAAAAGTATCGGAAAAGAAACCTCCGAACCCGAAGCAAACACAACCAATGTAACCGAAAAAGTTAAAGAAGAAGATAAAACCGAGACAGAAATAGCAGAAGAAAATATCGCTGCAAAACAACCTTTCGATGAGCAAATAACCAACGAACAAGAAACATCCAAAGAACAAGAAACTCCGGCGGCTATTGAGGCTGATAAAGAAACGGAAACAAAAGAAAAAAATGGAGAAATTACCGAAAGTAAATCCGATGGAACGGAAACTTATAAAACCGAAACGGAACTTAAAATACGTAAGAAGAAAGGATTGAAAGTTGTTGGTAAAATTGATCTTGATAAAAAAGAGAAAACTACAAATAAAACGGCAAAACAAAATGAAAGCAAAAAAGAACTAGATACACAATCGCTTCCTACAACCGGAAAGAAAAAGAAAAAAGTATTAAAAGCAAAAAATAAAAAAAGAGCAATTGAAATAAGTGAAGAAACAATAAAACCCAAGAAAAGAAAAAAAGGCAAAATATTCCGTATAGATAAAAAAGAAGTTGATGAAGCCATTAGAAGAACCTTATTGGGTTCGGATACCGGTTTTGCCGGAAGAGCTTCGGTAAGAAAAAAGAAAAGAAAAGAGAAAAAAGAAATTCAAGAAATAATTCAAGAACAAAAACAAATTGAAAAAAATACAAAAATAAAAGTAACGGAATTTATTGCAGTAAATGAACTTGCTAATTTAATGGGCGTTTCAGTTAGCGAAGTTATTTCAAAATGTATGGGGCTTGGCTTAATGGTTTCAATAAATCAAAGATTGGATGTAGATACAATTTCAATAATAGCCGAAGATTTCGGTTTTCAAGTAGAGTTTCAAGAAGAATATACTGCAGAAGCTTTACAAGATACCGAAGATCCGGAAGAAACACTCCAAGCACGCCCACCTATAGTTACAATAATGGGTCATGTAGATCACGGAAAAACATCTTTGTTGGATTACATTAGAAAAGAAAATGTTGTTGCCGGAGAATCCGGGGGCATTACACAACATATCGGTGCTTACCAAGTTAAATTAGAAGATGGTAGTTTAATAACATTTTTGGATACTCCCGGGCACGAAGCTTTTACTGCAATGAGAGCCCGAGGCGCCAGCGTTACCGATATTGTTGTTTTAATAATTGCCGCAGACGATGCAGTGATGCCACAAACAGTTGAAGCACTTAATCATTCACTTGCTGCAGGTGTACCCATAATTATTGCAATAAATAAAATAGATAAACCGGGAGCCAACAGCGATAAGATAAGGCAACAATTGGCAGACCGCAATGTGTTAGTTGAAGAATGGGGCGGGAAATACCAAAGTGTGGAAATTTCCGCTAAAACCGGAAAAGGCGTAAACTCACTGTTGGAAAAAATATTATTGGAGGCCGAATTATTAGAATTAAAAGCCAACTATAACAGAAAAGCCCGTGGTGTGGTAATTGAAACACAACTGGATAAAGGACGTGGAATTACTTCTACAATCTTAATACAAAAAGGTACATTAAAAACAGGAGATCCATTTGTTGCCGGAAATTTCCAAGGTAAAGTTAGAGCAATGTTTAACGAAAGAAATAAAAAAATAGCTCAAGCCGTACCTTCAACACCTGTTCTTGTATTAGGTTTTGAAGGTGCGCCCGAAGCAGGAGATAACTTTGTTGTAGTAAATTCCGAAAGAGAAGCCAGAGAAATTGCTACCAAACGTAAACAGTTACATAGAGAACAAACACAAAGACAAGTTCACATGATTACTTTGGACGAAATTGCCAGCAGAATAGGGAAAGGTGAGATTAAAGATTTACCGGTAATTGTAAAAGGCGATGTGGACGGTTCCGTAGGTGCATTATCAGATTCACTTATGAAACTATCTAACGATGAAGTTAGAGTGCAGGTAATTCATAAAGGTGTTGGAGCTATTTCGGAAAGCGACGTAATATTAGCGGCAGCCTCCGGAGCTATAATTGTAGGGTTTCATGTAAGACCACATCTTAGTGCTCGTAAATTAGCCGAAAAAGAAAAAGTGGATATCAGATTGTATAATATTATTTATGACGTTGTTAGCGAAATTAAATCTGCCTTAGAAGGTATGCTTGCTCCCGTTCTAGGTGAAAAACTTGTTGCAACCGTAGAAGTAAGAAATATTTTCAAAGTTCCCAAAGTAGGTACCGTTGCGGGTTGTTATGTACAAGACGGAAAAATTTCTCGTAATCATAAAATCAGACTGTTCAGAAACGGTGTTGTTATTTACGAAGGACAATTAGCTTCTCTTAAACGATTTAAAGATGACGTAAAAGAAGTGGATGCCGGTTACGAATGCGGACTAAACATTGCCAACTTTAATGATATCAAAGAAGGTGATGTAATTGAAGCTTATGAAATAACTTCAACCAAAAAGAAATTGGAAATATAATGTCTGTTCGTCAAAAAAAAGTTGCCAGCTTAATTAGAGAAACATTAGGCGAAATATTTTTGGAAAAAATAAGAAATCCCGAACTCGGCTTAATTACTATAACAAATGTTGATATAACGGCAGATCTTAAAATTGCTAAAATTTATATATCGGTTTATCCTAAAGATAAAAGAGAAGATGCGTTAAACAAGATTGAAGAAACAAAGGGAATGATAAGAATGGAATTGGCACATAAAATAAATTTGAGAACTACTCCGGAACTGATTTTTTTTATTGACGATACTTATGATTATATAGAAAAAATTGATAAAATATTTGAGAATATTAAAAATGATAATCAAAAAAAATGATGATAATTTATTCTCGAATATTTCCGAAGGCACTGTTATTTTAATTGATAAAAATAAAGGTCAAACTTCATTTAATGTTGTTAGCAAAATACGAAAGATATTTAATATTAAAAAAGTAGGACATGCCGGCACTTTGGATCCGGCAGCTACCGGTTTACTTATAATTGCCACCGGGAAAAAAACAAAAGAAATATTTAAATATCAAAATATGCCTAAAACTTATACCGGTATTATTACACTCGGTAAAAAAACTCCTTCTATGGATGCCGAAACCGAACCGGTAGAAATTAAAGATTATTCGAAAGTTACGGAAAATGAAATAGAAAAAATTAGGAAAACATTTTTAGGAGAAATAAAACAAATTCCTCCGATGTATTCCGCCTTAAAACATAAAGGTAAAGCTCTTTATAAGTATGCAAGAAAAGGTATTGAAATTAAAAGAGAACCGAGAACGGTTAATATTTACAAATTTGAAATAAATAAAATTCAACTACCGCATATTTATTTCAAAATACAATGCTCAAAAGGTACATACATAAGAGTTATTGCCGATGATTTCGGTTCGAAGTTAAATTGCGGAGCTTATCTTACCAAACTTAGAAGAACTAAAATCGGTAAATATAATGTGGAAGATGCTTTTACAATTAAAGAACTTGAAGAAAAAGTATCATTAGTTTAACAATAGAAAAATAGATTATTAATTTATGATAAAAGTTGTTTTCGATAAAGATAATAATAAAGAAAAAGCCGAAAATAGTGTTGTTACCATCGGTACTTTCGACGGTGTTCATTTGGGACATAAAACAATAATTAAAAAACTGAAACAAAAAGCTAAAAAATTAAATTGTAAAAGTGTTGTTGTTACATTTTTACCGCATCCGAGAAACGTAATAAACAATGAATCTAAAGTTTTTTTGCTTACAACTCTGGAAGAAAAAAAAGATCTAATTAATGAACTTGGAATTGATAAGCTGTTTGTAATAAATTTTACAAAAGAATTTGCACAAAAATCATATCAAGAATTTATTGAAAAAATAATTTTCAAAAACAACAATGCAAAACATGTAATAATTGGTTATGACCATAAATTCGGGAAAAACAGAGAAGGAAATAAAACAAGTTTGTTGCAATTAGCTAAAAAAAATAATGTTGGTATTACAATTGTTGAACCACAGAAAATAAATAACATTATCATTAGTAGTACAAAAATTAGAAATGCTTTATTGCAAGGAAATACTGAATTAGCTAATTCAATGTTGGGCAGAAACTATAAAATTTGCGGTTCCGTTATCAAAGGTTCCAAACGAGGTAGAACTTTGGGATTTCCAACGGCAAATATTCAAGTAGATGAAAAAAATAAATTGCTTCCGAAAAACGGAGTATATTTAGTAAAAGTATTGCTTCAAAATCAAAAACATTTCGGAGTTTTAAACATTGGTGTTAGACCAACATTTAACAACAGAACAAAACCTATTGCCGAAGTTTACATACTTGAATTTAACAATAATATTTACGGAGAAAAAATTTGTGTTGAATTTATTAAAAGATTACGGGACGAAAAAAAATTTCAAACAAAAGAAAAACTAATTGAACAAATTAAAAACGATATTGCAAAAGTAAAACAAATTTTAAATAATTAACTCCGGTTAACATTCTGGGGTTATATTGTACAATAAACAAAGGAGTAAAAAATGTCGGTTACAAAAGAAATGAAACAAGAACTAATAAAAAAATTCGGAGGTAACGAAAAAAACAGCGGTAAAGCGGAAGTACAAGTGGCAATATTAACCGCAAGAATAAACGACCTAAGAGAACATTTTACAAATCACAAAAAAGACCATGCATCCAGAAGAGGTTTAATGCAAATGGTTGGTAAAAGAAGAAGACTGTTGGACTATATGAAAAGAAAAGATATAGAAAGATACAGAACAATAATAAAAGAATTAAATATTAGAAAATAAGAGGTTATATTAATGATTTATACAAAAGAAATTGAAATTGACGGTAAAACAATTAAAATAGAATACGGAAGATATGCTAAACAATCCAACGCCGCTGTTATGGTTACCTGCGGAGAAACAATGGTTTTCGTTTCCGCAACAATGTCTAAAGAAGCAAAAGAAGGAATAGATTTTTTCCCCTTATCCGTCGAATACAGAGAAAAAGCTTTTGCCGCCGGAAAATATCCAGGCGGCTTTTTCAAACGGGAAGGAAAACCAACCGAAAAAGAAATACTTTCGGCAAGGTTAATAGATAGACCAATACGACCTTTATTTCCCAAAGCATTTAAAAACGAAACACAAATTGTAGCTCAAGTATATTCATACGACGGAGAATATGACCCGGACGTTCTGGCGGCAATCGGAGCATCTGCCGCCCTTACAATTTCGGATATACCGTTTTTAGAACCAATCGGAGAAGTTAGAGTTGCAAGAAATGATAATAAATATATTGTTAACCCCACAAAAGAACAAATAGCTCTTTCGGATATGGAATTAACCATTGCCGGAACGGAAAGCTCTATTGTAATGGTAGAAGGCGAAGCCGAAGAAATTAACGAACAAGAATTGCTAAGTGCATTAAAAGCCGCACATACCGAAATAAAAAAATTGGTACAAATTCAAAAAGATTTGCGAAAAGAATGCGGAAAAGAAAAACTTAATGTAGAAGAAATTGAAATTGACGAACAACTGAAAAAAGATGTTTATGAATTGGCTTATGATAAATATGCGGAATTGGTTAATACTTCGCTTGGTAAAGAAGAAAGAGCGGAAAAAAATAACGAACTTAACAATTATGTTTTGGAAACCTTAGCGGAAAAATACGAAGAACAAGAATTACTTATAAAAGGAATATTACACGATATTGAAAAAGAACTTATGCGTAAACAAATACTCGAAGGCGGTAAAAGATTAGACGGACGTACAACCAAACAAATACGACCTATTTCAATTGAGCACGGATTATTAGCCAGAACACACGGCTCCGCTTTATTTACAAGAGGTGAAACACAAAGCTTAACAACATTAACACTAGGAACAAAATCCGACGAACAAATAATAGACGGATTAGACGAAGAATATAAAAAACGTTTTATTTTACATTATAACTTCCCTCCCTACAGCGTTGGAGAAGTTGGACGTATCGGGTTTACAAGCAGAAGAGAAATTGGGCACGGAAATTTGGCGGAACGTGCACTCAAATTTATAATTCCAAGCGAAGATATTTTTCCGTATTCAATTCGGGTTCATTCCGACATAATGGAATCTAACGGTTCATCTTCTATGGCTACGGTTTGTGCAGGTTCTTTAGCTCTTATGGATGGCGGTGTTCCTGTTAAATGTGCAATTGCCGGTATTGCAATGGGCTTAATTACCGAAGGTGATAAATATTCCATACTAACGGATATTTCCGGCAATGAAGATCATTTAGGTGATATGGATTTCAAAGTAGCCGGTTCTGCAAACGGTATTACCGCAATTCAAATGGATATAAAAATTCAAGGTCTTTCTCTTGAAATTATGGAAAATGCCTTACATCAGGCAAAAGAAGGAAGACTGGAAATATTGAAAATAATGAATGATATTTTGCCAAAACCTAAACCCGAACTATCCAAATATGCACCTAAACAACTTACTACACAAATAAATCCCGATAAAATTGGTGCTGTTATTGGACCGGGCGGAAAAATAATTCAAGGAATGCAAAAAGAATTTGGTGTTGATATTAGCATCGAAGAAGACGGTCGTGTTTTTATTTCCGGACAACTGAAAGACAATGTTCAAAAAACCAAAGATAAAATATTAGGCCTTGTTGCCGAACCGGAGCTGGGTAAAGTTTATAATGCTAAAGTTATTAAAATAATGGACTTCGGAGCGTTTGTAGAATTTTTACCAAACCAACAAGGTTTATTACACATATCTCAAATTGAGCTTAACAGAGTAAACAAAGTTGAAGACGTACTGAAAGAAGGAGATATGGTAAGAGTAAAACTTACAAAAATGGAAAACGGTAAATATAATTTATCCAGAAAAGTGCTGTTAAAAGAAAAAGAAAATAAAACCGAAGATAAAAAAAACAATAATGATAAAGAATTAAATAGTTAAAAATTTAATTTTATTGATAATTTCGTTATAATTAAATATGTTCAATTATTTTATAAGTATTAGCTTGTGCAAATTGGTAACCTTGAAATTAAAAGTAATGCAATTCTTTCTCCAATGGCGGAAATAACCGATTTCGCATTTAGAAAAATTGCAAAAGAATATGGAGCGGGTTTAACATATACGCAAATGGTAAGCGCAGAAGGAATTGCCAAAGGTGATTTTAATACATTAAAACTTTTAACATTCTCCAAAGACGAAACTCCCGTAGGAGTTCAACTGTTGGGTAATAATAGCGAAATTTTAGTTGCGGCAGTAAAAGAACTGGTTAAATTAAAGGTTGGTGTTATTGATCTTAACAGCGGTTGCCCTGTAACAAAAGTTATAAAAAATAAAATGGGTGCATACTTACTTTCGCAGCCGGAATTATTGGGTAAATTGATAAAAAGTATGGTAAGCAATAGTAAAAATGTGCCTATTACTGTTAAAATGCGGCTTGGATTTGGAGATAAAATTAATGTTTTGGAAACGGCTAAAATTATAGAAGATAACGGAGCATCGGCAATATTATTGCATGCCAGAACCAAAAAAGATAATTATTATACCGAACCGGATTTGGAATGGATTGCCAAAGTAAAAGAAACAGTTGGAATTAAAGTTTTTGGTAACGGTTCTATATTTTCTGCCGACGATGCTTTTAATATGATTGAAAAAACTAATTGCGACGGTGTTCTTATTGCACGCGGTGCATTGGGTAATCCGTTTATTTTTAAAGAATTCAATCTTAAGAAAAAAGGTATTTCTTATAAACCGTCTAAACAAGAATTATTCGAAACGGTAATTAAACATATTAACCTGTTGGAACAAGAACAGGGATTTAACAAAAATTTTGATAGAGCAAAAAAAAATATAATTTGGTACTATAAAAATTACAACGGTATTTGGTGTTTAATAAAACAACTTTTACGTGCATCAAGTTTTCCGGAAATAAAAGAAGTTGTTATTAAACATTCGGAAAATTTACAAACTGGCAAATACCCTGAAGAAAACTTTGAATCAATTAACAAAAAATTTAAAAATAAAGTTCTCTTTTGGTTAGCCGAAAAAGAAGAAAAAATTTGTTATAATTAACTTGGGTTCTATAAATTTGGTGAAAGAATAAAATAATATCTCTTAACAAATTGAACATAATTCTATCAATGTTTCTTCTGTAGGCTTCAAAAGAACTTTTTAGTAAAAGAGTTTATTATGCAGAAAGATATTATTATTAACTCGTCTGCCTCTCAGGTAAGAGTTGCAATTACAGAAGACGGCAAACTTGTTGATTTTTTTATTGAACATCCCGAAAAAAGAAGAATGGTTGGCAATATTTACTTGGGTAAAGTTGCCAGAGTGCTTCCGGGAATTAGAGCGGCTTTTGTAGATATTGGTCTTAAACATGATGCTTTCCTTCATTTTTCCGATATTGGAGATTCTTTTCAAGATTTTCAAACTGTTCTTACGGAAGAAGATTCGGAAATAGACATAGAACCGCAAGAAAATTTTCGTCGGAAAAAAGATTCTAATAAAAATAAAACCGAAAATAAAATACCACGTCTTCACAAAGGCCAAGAAATTCTCGTCCAAATTATTAAAGAACCGGTTGCTAACAAAGGTGTTCGTATAACCTCCTCGTTATCTATTCCCGGAAGATTTTGCGTATTAATTCCTTTCGATAACAAAATTGGCATATCAAGAAAAATAAACGATTTTAAAGAAAGAAAAAGATTGAAAAATCTTGCAAAAGGAATTATTCCGGAAAACTGTGGAATTATAATTAGAACCGCCGCCAAAGAACAAGCGGAAAGTGCTTTGGAAAGTGATTTGAAATATCTGGTAAAAAATTGGAGTCAAATTCAAGAAAAAGTAAAAAGTACTTCTCCTCCTGCTTTAATACATGCCGATCTTACTACCACATCCAGTGTTATAAGAGATTTATTCACACCGGATATATCAAATGTTTTTATCGATTCGAAAAACGTTTATAAAGAAATACGAGAATACGTATTGTTAGTTCAACCGGAATTAGCAGATAAAATCAATTATTACAAATCAAATGTTCCTATTTTCGATACTTTCAATATCGATAAACAAATTAAAACTCTTTTAGGCAGAAGAGTACCAATACCTAACGGTGGACATATTGTTATTGAACATACCGAAGCCATGACGGTTATTGATGTAAACAGCGGAAGATATGCGGCAAAAAAAGAACAAGAATTAAATTCGTTAAAAACCGATTTGGAAGCGGCTCGTGAAATTGTTAGACAATTAAGATTAAGAGATATAGGCGGTTTAATTGTTGTTGATTTTATTGACTTGGCTGAAGATAAAAACAGAAAAAAAATTTATGACGAACTAAAAAAAGAATTCAGAAAAGATAGAGCTAAAGTTGCTTTATTGCCTATGACGGATTTCGGTTTAACTCAAATTACAAGACAAAGAGTAAGGCAAAATATTTTACAATCAATAAACGAAACTTGCCCATATTGCGGAGGTACAGGCATATTAACAAAAAAATCTACCGTTATTCATGAAATCGATAATTGGTTAAAACGATATAAATTGAAAAGTAAAGAAAAAAATCTTATCTTAAAAGTTCATCCTTCAATTGGGCAAGATTTAAAAAGAGGATTTATTTCAATACTGAAAAAATTACAATTTAAATATTTAATGAGAATAAAATTAGAAGAAAGCGAACAAATAAACCCTCAAGTATTTGAATTTGTATCACTTAAAACCGGAGAAAAATTATCGTAAATTTTTACATGATAAATTTATATGATAAAATAATAAATTCCATAAATTACTTTTGAATAAGGAAAACAGTAATGAAATTTTTTATTGATACGGCTAACATAAACGAAATTAAAGAAGCCGCCGCCATGGGTTTGTTAGATGGTGTTACAACAAATCCTTCGTTGGTTGCAAAAGAAGGACGTAATTTTAAAGAATTGCTTAAAGAAATTGTTAAAATTGTTGATGGACCGATTAGTGCCGAAGTAGTTTCTACAAAATACAAAGCTATGATTAAAGAAGCACACGACTTAGCTAAAATACATGATAATATTGTTATTAAAATACCTTTAATTACAGAAGGTATTAAAGCTGTAAAAACATTATCTTCCGAAGGAATAAAAACAAACGTAACACTCTGCTTTTCCGCATCCCAAGCAATACTGGCGGCTAAAGCGGGCGCAACCTATGTTAGTCCGTTTGTAGGCAGATTAGACGACATTAGCCACTTTGGAATGCAACTAATAGAACAAATTGTTACAATATATAAAAATTACAATTTTACTACACAAGTTCTTGTTGCAAGTATCCGTCATCCGCTGCATCTGGTAGAAGCTGCGGAAATTGGTGCCGATGTTGCCACAATTCCTTTTGCCGTAATAAAAAAATTATTCAACCATCCGCTTACCGAGAACGGATTAACCAAGTTTTTATCGGATTGGAAAAAATTAAATAAAAAAGAGAAATAAATGAAACACACAAAGTTTATAAATATTCATAAAAAACTTAATGCCAAATTAGTTGAATTCGCAGGCTTTGAAATGCCCGTACAATATAAATCTATTATTGCGGAACATAAATCGGTTAGAAAATCCGTTGGCGTTTTTGATGTATCGCACATGGGTGAAATTATTATTAAAGGTGATAAAGCTTTGGAATTTGTTCAATACATTACTATTAATAATGCCGCAAAATTGGAAATAGGTAAAGTTCAATATTCGGCTATGTGTTATAATAACGGAGGAATAGTTGACGATTTATTAGTCTATAAAATTTCAAATTCGGAATATATGTTGGTTGTTAACGGTGCAAACAAAGATAAAGATTTTAACTGGATGAATCAAAACAATAATTTTAACGTTGATATTATTGATGAATCGGAACAATATTCTTTATTAGCCGTGCAAGGTCCTAATTCCCAAAAAGTTATTGAAAATTTAATAGGAAAAAAAATTAATGTTGAATATTATCATTATTTTAATACCGAACTTTTTGGTTATAATGTAATTATATCAAGAACCGGTTATACTGGAGAATTGGGATTTGAAATCTATTTTAAAACAGATACCGAAACGGCAGAAAAATTTTGGAATGAAATTTTTGAAGCAGGTAAGGAATTTAACATCGTACCGTGCGGCTTAGGCAGCAGAGATACTTTAAGATTGGAAAAAGGTTTTTGTCTTTACGGTAACGATATTGATAAAACAACAACACCTTTGGAAGCCGGTTTGGGATGGATTACAAAATTAAAAAAAGGTGATTTTATAGGAAGAGAAGTATTAATGCGACAAAAGGAAAAAGGAATAAAAAGAAAATTATCGGCACTAATTTTTGATAAAAAAGTTTTTCCGAGACATGGCTACGAAATAACAACCGACGGTAAAAAAATAGGGAACATTACGAGCGGAACAGTAAGCCCGATATTACAAAAACCGATTGCATTAGGATATGTTGCAACGGAATATGCAAAAATAGGTAATTCCGTAAATGTAATTATAAGAGATAAAGAGGTAAAAGCAAAAATAACACAATTACCTTTTGTATAAATAATCTCTAAATATTTTGTTATTAAAAATTTGATTGTTTAATAAAATAACATTATTATGAAAATAAGGACGCTTTTATCACCGTTAAACGTAGAAGAATTATACTTTGCAAAAAAAACAACTGTAGTTGTTGATGTATTAAGAGCAACAACTACAATAATAACAGCTTTGTACAATGGTGCTAAAGAAATTATCCCGGTTAGCTCCATTAAATTTGCAATGAAAATATCCGGCAGCAATCAAATGTTGTTAGGTGGTGAAAGAAACGCCGAAAAAATAGACGGATTTACTCTTGGAAATTCTCCTTTAGAATACACAGAGGAAATTGTTAAAGGAAAATCAATTATACTATTTACAACCAACGGTTCTAAAGCATTGGTACATGCTAAATTTTCCGATAACCTTTTTGTTGCTTCGTTTAATAACGCATTAAGTGCAACTAATAAAATACTAAAAACCGGAAACAATCTTGAAATACTTTGCTCCGGTAATAACGGAATGTATTGTTTGGAAGATTCGGTTTGTGCGGGTATGATTATTAATTTTATTCTGGGGAAAAAAGAAAATGTTGAATTGGATGATGCTTCAAAAACATGTTTGATTTTATACACTAAAAATAAACGTCGATTAAAAAAAATGCTTGGAGAAACCGACCACGGTAAAATTCTATTGGCAAAAGGTTTTAATAACGATATAGTACATGCGGCAAAAGAAAATATTTATAATATTACACCACAATATTTAGAAGGAAAAATAAAAATATAATCAATTTATCAAAATGGCTAAAACAAAAACTAAACGAACCAAACAAAATTCATTAACGGATAATTTTTTTATAATCTCATTAGAAAAAAAGAAAAAATTAATTGGCATTGCTTTTATAGTAACTGCAGCGTTAATTATGCTAAGTATTTTATCATATTCCCGATACGACCAAGCTAAACTCAATTTTACTTTTACGGATTTATTCAATGTATTTAGTAACAATCCGGATTTTGTTCACAGAGCCGAAAGCACACATAACTGGCTTGGTATTTTCGGAGCATATATTTCCCAATTTTTAATAATTTCAACAATAGGTTACAGTTCTATTGTAATTCCCCTTATCCTATTTATTTGGGGTTTTACCATCATTAAAAATGCCGATAAAAAATTAGCTTTATATCTTACAAATTTTTTTGTATTCAGCGGATTTATTGTAGCCTCTTTTCTTGGCGTTTTACGCTTAAAGCCTAACCCCGGTTTTTTTGTTAATAATCCGGAATTAGCCGGACATATAGGAGATTTTTTCGGTGGCGTTTTAGGTAGATTGACCGGTGTATTGGGAAGTACAATAATATTGATTTCCGTTACTTTTGTTATATTATTTGTTGCCTTCGATGTTAGATTTAAAACCATTAGAAAATTTTTAACCAACCTGCTTAATACATCAGTTGCAAAAACCAAAGAAGCCAAAATAAAAATAAATAATGAAATTGTTCCTAAATCATCAACTAATTTAGACAAATTAATAAAACTTGGGAAGAAAAGAAAAAATAAAAAGAAATTGGAAGAAACCATAGAAGAAACCGGCGAAATTACGGAAAACATTCCCACCGAACCTAAAATTAGGATTATTAAAACCAACCAACCGGAATTTGAACTAACATCACAGGTAGAACCGGAAGTTATTGCGGAAAAAATAAAAAAAGAAAAAAATGAATATAAAAACCAAAACGACAACCGAACAGTTGATGATAGTGGCGAAAATTTACCAGAACCTTGGGAAGAAAATATAAATTATACGCCTCCCCCTTTGGATTTACTCTCTTTTTCAACAGATGAAAAGCAAAAAATATCGGAAGACGAATTAAAACAAAATGCAGAATTACTAAAAGAAAAATTAAAACTTTTTTCTATAGATATAGAAGATATTTCGGTAACACCCGGACCGGTTGTAACGCTCTACGAAATTGTTCCCGCACCTGAAGTTAGAATAAATAAAATTGTTAGTTTGGAAAACGATATAGCAATGACACTTTCGGCTAAAGGTATTAGAATAATTGCACCCATTCCCGGTAAAAGCGTTATTGGCGTAGAAATACCGAATGCTAAACCGGCTTTGGTAAGTGCACGTTCTGTGCTTTCCGGATTAAAGTCTTCAACAGCCGAATTACCCATTGCTTTGGGTAAAACAATAATAGGTGAAAAATATATAACCGATTTGGCAACTATGCCACACGTTTTAATTGCCGGGGCTACAGGTTCCGGTAAAAGCGTTGGAATTAATATGCTTATTACAAGTTTACTTTATGCGAAAGATCCTTCAGAAATTAAATTCGTTATAATAGATCCGAAAAAAATTGAACTCTCTTTTTACAGAAGACTAAATAAACACTTCCTTGCCGTATCACCGGATATTAACGAAGAAATTATTACAGCACCGGAAAATGCTTTGGTTGTTCTTAAAGCTCTTGAAATTGAAATGGACAAAAGATATGATAAACTTGCCAAAGTTGGCGTTAGACACATTGTCGATTATAACAGAAAAGTTACAAATCCCAAACAAAAACCAAAAGACACGGATGAAATGAAACATTATAAATTACCTTATATTGTTGTTATTATTGATGAATTGGCAGATTTAATGATGACATCCGGAAAAGAAGTGGAAGCTCCTATTTCGCGTATTGCTCAATTAGCTCGTGCAGTTGGAATTCACATGGTTGTGGCAACACAAAGACCTTCCGTTAATGTAATTACAGGTGTAATTAAAGCTAATTTCCCGGCACGAATAGCCTACCAAGTTGCAACCAAAGTAGATTCAAGAACTATTTTAGATGGCAACGGAGCCGAACAATTACTAGGACGCGGTGATATGTTGTTCTTACCCGGCGGGCTTCCCAAACCTATTAGAATGCAAAATGCTTTTATCTCTACCGAGGAGGTTGAAAAAATTACAAACTACATTTATACTCAACAAGGTTATTCAAAAAGATATTTGCTTCCTTCTTTATTCGAAAAGAAAAACTCACAAAATAAAAATTTCTTAAATGAAATGGATGATATGTTCCAAGAAGCCGCCAGAATTGTTGTGGCACATCAACAAGGTTCCACATCGTTATTACAAAGACGATTAAAAATTGGTTACGGAAGAGCGGCACGTATTGTTGACCAAATGGAAGAAGTTGGAATTGTTGGACCCTCGGAAGGCAGTAAAGCCAGAACCGTTTTAATTGATAATGAAGAATCTTTGGAATCACTTTTGAGGTCTTTATAAATGATTACTTATTACATAATTTTGTTTTTTTATATTTTTATTTTACCGGATAATTCCGCAATTAAAAAAGTTCAAAACGAATTTATTAAACTTAAAAGTCTTCAAGCGGATTTTATTCAAATTTCAAATAATAAAATTAGTCTGAAAGGTAAATTCTTTTTTAATAAAGAAAACCATTATAGAATAGAACTGCAAAACAATACAATCATAACCGATGGAACTACAATTTGGAATTACGATAAAAAAAGAAACCGTATTGTTGTTTCCAATATGGATAACGACCCGTTGGCGTTTTCGTTAAAAGAATATATTTTTAACTATCCAGCCGTATGTAAAATAACCGAAGAAAAAACAATTGAAGGTAAAGTGATCATTACACTAAAACCGCAAAAGGAAAATTTAAATTTTAAAGAAGTTAAATTATGGTTGACAAATAATTTTTTAGTAAATAAAATTGAAGTAAAAGACTATAACGGAAGTTCTTTTGCATTTAAATTTAATAATATAAAAATTGATAATAACATTAACCCGGGATTGTTTAAGCCCAATAAAAATTCGGATGCAAAAATAATTGACCTCAGATAATTCAAATATTTCCGGAATAAAAAAAATATTAAGTTATTCGTTTCCCGTTTTATTGATGGCTGTATTTTTATATCTCGCATTTAAAAATACGGATTTTAATATTGTTGCCGATATACTGAAAAATATTTCTTTCGGTTGGTATATCCTTTTCCTTTTCGTTTGGTTCCTTTCTCATTTGTTCAGAGCATATAGATGGAAAATTATTATAGATAGTGTAAAAAGCAATATTTCACTTCTAAACTTATTTGGTGCCACTATGGTTGGCTATGGTGTTAATTGCGTGGTACCACGGTTAGGAGAATTATATCGCGGATTCTTTTTAGGTAAGTGGGAAGATATTTCCAGAACTTCTATGGTTGGTACCGTTGTTATTGAAAGAGTGATAGATTTATTGGTACTTGGAATTTCTATTCTTATTAGTATTTCTATTTATTCCGGCAATTTATATTCCGAAATTAGCTGGCTTCGTTCAACTATGTATTTGGGGTTTTTAATTATTTTCGGATTGATAGTGTTTCTATTTTTATTAGTTAAATTTCAGGAACATTTTTATAATGCCATTCTAAAATTTGTGGGTAAATTTTCACATAAAATTGCCAATGCTTTGGGTAGAACCTTTACATTATTAATAGATGGTTTTACAAGCATAAAAGGCGTGGGAAAATATACTTACATAATATTTCTATCATTTGTTATTATGCTGTTATACGGTGCAACTTCTTATATTATGTTTTTTGTTTTGGGAATGCAAAAAGTTCAGCCCGTTAATTACTCAATGGCTTGGATTGTTATGACTATTAGTGCTTTCGGGGTAATAATACCAACTCCCGGAGCAACAGGTACATACCATTTTTTTGTTATTTTTATTTTAACAAAATTATTTAATTTCAGTAACGAAATTAGCAGTGCATTTGCTATACTTACACATACTACAACTTATGTATTGTTTATTTTTTCTACGTTATTTTTGACGTTTATAATCAATAAAATTCAAGAAAAAAAGAATAAACCTGTTGCAAAATTTCTAACCGTATTCAGAACTAAAACGGAATCACTATGAGAAAATATATTCTGTTGTTTTTATTTACCGGTTTTGTAAATATATTTGCTCAGTTCGATTTGGATGCCGGGATGGGTCTTGCTTATTTTAGTAACCCGGATTTAGTTGACTATTTAAATGGTGGTTTTGCAAATAATACAAACAGTTTGAAAACTTTTAACAGTTCGGCGGATTTTTTTTTAGAATTGGGATTTAACCTAAAAGAAAATTATCAAATTGCCGCAGAATATAATTTTAATATCTTTTCATTTAATTCGCCTTTAAATTTTAGCAATTATAATCTGAGTGTTTACAGGCATAAACCTTCAATAATTGCTTATTATATTTTACCTGGTAACGGATTCAAATTTAAATTCGGGGCAGGTGCCGGATTAAGATTTTTGCAAGCCGAAGAATCCATTTACGGACCTGTGCAATATTCATCAACCGGTATTGGGTTTTTACTTAAAACACAAGGTAATACAAAATTAAGTAATAAATTTTATGCTATTATTGCAAGTGAATTACGTTACGATTTACCCGGAGAAATCCATACGAAGGAAAAACAGCTAATTAATTTTAATTCTTTAAGTGTTGGGCTTAAATTAGGAATATCTTATCAATTTTAAGGATTTATTATGAGTATTTTTCAAGCAATTATTCTTGGTATAGTTCAAGGGTTAACCGAATTTTTACCAATAAGCAGTACCGGACATTTAACGGTTGTAGGAAAACTAATGGGATTGGTAAAACCGGAACATCCGGAACAATGGACAGCTTTTATTGCCGTAATTCAATTGGGAACTTTGGTAGCCATTCTAATATATTTTTGGAATGACCTTTGGAATATCCTCAAGGATTTTTTGCAAGATAATTTGGTGAAAAAAATAAAATTTAGTCAACAATCGTTAAATTCCAAAATGGGTTGGTTTATTATTCTAGGTTCCGTTCCGGTTGTTATAATAGGATTAGGATTTAAAGATGCAATTCACGGGGCTTTTACAAAAAGTTTAAATGTAATTGCAATCAGTTTAATTGTGCTAGCGGTTATTTTAGCTTTGGCGGAAAAAATCGGTAAATTTAAAAAAGAACTTAAAGATATTAAATGGTACGATGCTTTATTGATCGGAATAGCTCAATCGTTCGCTCTTATTCCGGGTTCCTCTCGTTCCGGCACAACAATTACAGCAGGAATGTTTCTGGGTTTTAAAAGAGAAGCAGCTGCAAGGTTTTCATTTTTGCTTAGTGTGCCTGCAATTTTAGGTAGCGGATTACTTGAACTTTATGAAGCTCTTAATTTTATTGATTCATCCGGAATTATTACGTTAACCGTTGCTACGGTTTTTTCGGCAATTAGCGGTTATTTAACTATTGGTTTTTTACTCAAATTCCTCAGAACAAATACTACATATATTTTTGTGTTCTACAGAATAATTGCCGGTGTTACAATACTGTATTTAGTTTGGAAAAATATTATTCAACCTTAAAAATTTAATATTATACCGAGGTTAAATTGAAAGAATTATTAAACTTGAAAAATAATGAAATTTTAATTGCTAAAATAAAAACAAATTTCGGCTTAATTGAGATAGAATTATTTCCCGAAAAAGCCCCTAAAACTGTTGAAAATTTTGTGGGTTTGGCAATTAATAAATATTATAACGGAATTATATTTCATAGAGTAATTAAAGATTTTATGATACAAGGTGGCGATCCTACGGGAACAGGAAGAGGAGGTGAAAGTTATTTCGGGCATCCTTTCGAAGACGAATTTCATCCGGAATTAAATCATAACTCTGCCGGTATATTATCTATGGCAAATGCCGGACCCGGAACCAACGGAAGTCAATTTTTTATAACTTTGGCTCCTACTCCTTGGTTAAATGGAAAACATTCCGTTTTCGGAAAAGTTATTGGCGGACTTGATGTTGTTTTTAACATAGGAAACGTTGAAACTTCCAAACCTTTCGATACTCCGATAAAAAATATTGTAATGGAAAATATTACTATTGAAAAAAGAAATAAGAATTAAGCGGACATGTATTTTATAGAAACAAATTGATTTTAATTAAAAATATTAAAACATAAATAGTTTATAATTTAATAAATGTATAAAAAAAAAGAAAACGTTCCTTCTGTTTATTCTTTTCTTTCCGAATTTAATAACGGAAATTTAGCCCCGGTCTATTTTTTTTTCGGAGAAGATTCTTTTACTATAAATTCAGCTATTAAACTTATAGAAAAAAAAATTGCTCCGTTTTTAACATCCGATTTCGATAAAGAAATTATTACTGCAGAAAAAAAAGCTAATATAAACTCTTTATTGGATTTGGCTTACGCATTTCCTTTCGGTAGCAAAAAAAAACTTTTAATAGTTAAAAATTTTGAAAACTATAATGATAAAAAAAATTTAACTTCATATATCCAAAATCCTTCGGAATCAACTGTATTGGTTATTGTAAACAATTCTAAAATTAATGTAGCATCCGAACCTTATAAAACTCTTTTAAAACAGAAATTTATTTTTGAAGCTAAAGAGTTAAAAGGAAGAGAACTGGAAAATTGGACAATAAAAAGAGCTGACAAATTAAATCTTAAAATAGATACCGAAAGTGTAAAAATGTTGCTTGAAATTGTTGGTGAAGATAAATCTCTTGTAGAAATGCAATTACAAAAATTCAGAAGTTATATAAAAAACGGTAACCAAATTACACCCGAGGTTATTAAATCTCTTTCTTCGGCAACAAAAGAAAATAATATTTTCGATTTGTTAAATGTTATTGGAAAAGGAAACCGAAATGAAGCGTTGAAAGTTATTAATAATCTTTTGGAACATGGAAGTTCTCTGGTTGCAATTATAGCAATGGTAACAAATTTTTTAATTGTAATCGCGCGTTCTTTTGAATTAAGAAAGAAAAATATCAATGATTGGGATGCCGCTAAAGAAATAAATATATCAAAATATTTCTATACAAATTGTAAAAGTGCGGTTTATTTTAATAATCATGCTAAACTTATAAATGCAATTAGAGTTTTATTTGAAACGGATTTGACATTAAAAACAACAAATATTAACGAAAAAACATTAGCTGCAATTATGCTGGCAAAAATATTTTCAGAATAATTTTTTGAAACATTTTTAATTAAATAAGAGTATAAATACCGTTGAAAGAAAATCTTAAACAACTTACGGACGAAGAATTAATAAAAGAATTTCAAGATAATAATACATTGGAAGCTTATGAAATTCTGGTAAAAAGATTTAAAGATCCTTTAACTAACTATGTTTACCGTTTTCTTGGTGAAAGAGATATTAGTACGGATATTGTTCAAGATACAATGATAAAGTTTTATTTGAATAAAGATTCTTATAAATCTTTTGCCAAATTTTCAACGTGGATTTATACAATTGCCGGTAACTTAGCCCGCAATGAATTGAAAAGAAGAAAAAGAAGAGTTATACTTTCGTTAAATAACAACGATGATGATAAAGAAAAAAGAAATTTTCAAATTGAAGATAAAAATTTTATTTCTCCGGATAGATATACCGATAACGAAATAAAATCCCGAATTATTGAGAAAGCATTGAAAAAATTAAAGCCGGTTTATAGAGAAGTTGTAATTTTAAGAGACATTCAAGAACTTTCTTACGAAGAAATAGCCGAGGTTACAAATTTATCAATAGGCACGGTTAAATCGAGAATAAACAGAGGAAGAAAACATCTTCAAAAATTATTAAAAAATATTTACAGTGGGTAGCAGTATGAATAAAAACCGTTACAATTTTAATGAAAATGAATACGAACAAATAATAAAATTATTAAAAGAATTACCTAAAGAAAAAGCCGCAGATAATTTTGAATATAATTTAATGGTAAAAATTAAAAACGGTAATTTCGAAAATGTAAAAACAAAAAAAGAAAATTTTGCTGTTTGGAAAATTTTAATTCCCGCAGGCGGATTGCTTGCCGTACTTATTGTTTTATTTACCTTCTTTAATTTTCATCAAGAAAGTGCAGATAATCCTTTTCGTCTTCCCCCTCAATTAAGAACTGAAATTAGCGGAAATGTGAATGTTCCGTTATCAAGTACTAAAGAAATTTTCGGAGAATATAAAATAACCGATAAAGATGTTGTATTAATTGAATCTAAAAAGAATATAAAAAAACGGCATGAACCTCAAATTAAAAAAAGACCGAAGCATCTACACTTACAAGGAATTGCCGCCTTACCCTTTAAGTTAAAAAATTCCACTAACTTGGATGAAGCAGTAAAAATTAAAGAAACCGGAAATAATATTAATCACAGAGCGGCTTTAACCGGTATGAACAATGCCGGTAGCGGTTTTGACGGTTTTTTTATTGGTAGGGAAATTGACAAAAAAGAAATTGAAACAATGAAAGCTAGAATCGATTCCATAAAAAAATTGTTCTTAAGAAAGCATAAATAAAATTTATCTAAAAAAATTATATTGTTAAAAAATTTTAAGTGAAACCTCAAAATAAATTTACTTTTTATATAAAATTGATCATATTAAACGGAGTTGAACATACTGAAGGCAGTCGAATAATACTAAGTAAAGTTAAACCATACCGAGCGAAGTCGAAGTATGATTTTAGCTTGTTTTTACACGTCGATTCCGGTGTAACGTTTTGCTATTTCCCTTTTAACTTTTCTGAAGTTTCTGATTTTTTAAAATCATTTTCGTTTTTTACAGAAATTTTTAATTCGTTCAATAAAATTCCGGCAAACTGAGAACGTTTTTCAACACCTAATTTTTCCTTTATATCTTTTATATGCCAATCTACTGTTGTAGGTGCAACATTTAGTTTTTCTCCAATTTCTTTACTCGAAAATCCGTAAATTGCTAATAGGAAAACATCAAATTGTCTTTCGGTTAATTTATTTTTCAGATTATTTAAAATCTGATCATATTCATCATTTAAATTTTTGCCTTTTTTTAATTTCTTTTTCAGCGTATTATTTTTGTTTGATAAAATTGTAACTTCTTCTTTCCATTGCAATTTTGAATTTGCTTCGTAAACCAAAAAGAAGACGATTGCCAATACAATAAAAAATGCCAAAACTAACCATTGGAGCGGAATAAGCATTGAAAACTCCCTGCATAAAAATAACTGGAAACAATAATTGCTATAGATTGAAAGAAAAATCCATAAGTTCTAAGTTCGGTTGAAGAAGGTGAAATACCTATTATTGTAATTATGGAATAGAGATAAATTCCCGTAAAAATATAATTATTTTCTTTTTTTAAAAGTAATTTTTTTTTATCGATATATAAATTAAGATTAAAAGATAAAACCAATAATACAATAGCATCAAACCAAATCATAAAATTAGGTGGAGTGCCGTGTTTTCCTAAGAAAAATTCTCCAACTATAGAAATAAAGAAAAACACAACACTCCAAATCAAATAATTATTATTGCCTCGCCATTTTACTAAAAAATATGTAAAAATAGCCGTATGAAAAGGTAAATATATTCTGAAAAGTATTAAATTACTAGTAAATAATAATTTTGCAAAAATTACCGCCAGTATTTGCATAATCAAAGTGAAAAAATTATATAATTCAAATAATTTTAAATCGCCGGAAAAACGTATCTTTTTTCTTCTTGCTATAATATCGGTTATTACCGGAAAAGACAATGATATTATAGCTAAAGAACTGGCAATAATATAGAATAAATTTAGTATTGAAATCATTAAACAACCGTTTTTAACATTTTGGAGGACACGGCATAGTTAATTCCAATGTATAACTTCCGTTGGTAACCGTTAAAGTTTTTGGTCTCATTTCTATCCGTGTTGTTGTTTTTCCGCCTTTTTCTATCAATTTATAAACCTGGCTTGTGCTCATTTTATAAAAAACTTCACTATTCGAAGTTGCGCTTCCTAAAATAGATTCCCGTTTTCCGTTTAAAGCTCTTAAAGTGCCGTTATTTATATTAAACATAATATAATCGCCGGCTTTTTCCAATAAGTCTTTAAGATTGCTATTAGTAATTTCAACAAAATTTTTCACTTCTCCAAAGTTTTTATTTGCATAATCTGCATCAAATAATTTGCCTACAACTTGTGCATTTAAAAAATTTGCGCTAACAGCTAAAATAACAACAAAATATAACATTTTTTTGAACATAACAACCTCCTTTTGATTTGTTTTTGAATAAAAATGTGTAAAACCACAGTACCCCTTAAATGTAATGGGTATTTCCCTAAATAGTTAGTATAGACAAATTTATAGAAATACATTACATTACTAAGGGTAATGTTTTTGTTCTTAATTTTACGTCGGGCAGTTCTAACTAATGAAGTTTTCTTTTGGTGAGATTTCTTTCTTATCGCCCCTTCCCCCAAAAGGATGAGTAAGAAATAAAGTTAGTTATTTATTTACAATATTTCAATGAAAATAAATAATAAATTCATTAAAAAAACTACATTGTAAGAATATGCCCGACATTTTTTTCCCTATTAAAAAAATCAAAAAATAATCGAAAATATATTATGTGTATGGTTAAACAATTTTGGTAGCATAAATTTTCGTAACTCAGCAACAGAAAAATTTTCCTGCAATATTTAATATAACAAATTTTATTAAAATTTTTACTTTTTATGGAGGAGCAAAATGGCACTATTATGGCAAAAAGAAATGAGTGTTGGTAATGATATTATCGATTTGGATCATAAGTATTTAATCTTATTTATTAACACTATTGAATTATGTTTGGGTTCGCCGGAGCAAAAGGAACAATTATTCGAAGCGTTTGCACAATTATATGATTATGCAGAAAAACATTTTTCCAGAGAAGAAAGCATTCAAAGAAAAATAGATTATCCCGAAAGGTTAAATCACAAACATCATCATACACAACTTTTAAAAGAATTACGTGACGTTGAGTTAAAAGTAAGCAAAGCAAGCAACGACGAAGAAATAACAACAATTGCACCGGAATTAACAAAATTTTTAAGAAGTTGGCTTATAGATCATGTATTTAACGAAGATATGTTATTAAAGCCGTATTTAAAAAAGCACCCCCGTGCTTTTTTTTAATCATATCGGTGAAAATACATATTTTTCTCTTTTATGGTGTATTGAAAATTCATACCGTTTTATTTACCGAAAACAATGGGATGAAAGAGTATTTGACCTTAAAGATTCTTTGTTTAATGTTTCCATATTATTCGAACCGGCATTTTTGTTACGGCTTTCCCTGTGCAAAGTTCGGCTAAGCGGTTAAATTACTTCTAATTTTACATCTTTTCGTTTTTAATTTTATTTTGCATTATTCAATGTTCATTTACTAACCTAAACTTTCATCAAAATATTATTTCATAAATTATCAGTAACAAAGTAAAAAAAATTTTTCTCTTGACTCCGTACCATACTACAATACTTATATTTACAATAATAAAACTAAATGGAATTGAAATGGATTGTTGTTCAAAAAAAATTGATACAAAATTAATTTGCTCAAACGAAACGGATGTTTGTCCATATTGCAAAACCAAAGCTAAACATATCGGTTATAAAACGATACTTATGCAGTTAAAATATCCCCATGTAAAAGAGGCGAAAGAAGGGAAATATTTTATATGCATGGAACCGAACTGCGATGTAGTATATTTTTCTTCAAATGTTGAAGTGGTTTTTTTTAAAAAAGATTTAAGAACAAAAATAGGAATTAAAAAAAAAGATAATTCGAAAACAATTTGTTATTGCTTTGATATTACCGAAAAAGATATTTCGGACGAAATTAAGTTAACGGGAGAAAGTAAAATTTATAAATTTATAAAAACAAAAACAGTTGATAACCTTTGTGCGTGCAGTATAAAAAATCCTTTGGGGAAGTGCTGTTTGTCGGAAGTAAAAAAAATAATATCGGCAACAAATTCCGTTCAAAAACCGAGAATATACAAATGAGAAAAAGTAAACTAATGTTTCTCTTTATTTTTTTGTCGTCCGGAAAATTTTTTGCACAAGGTCCTCCTGTATTTTCGGATTCTCCTATTTTATTGGGTTTGGAAGGTAGCGGTGTAAGAACATTTGGTGAATTTGTCTTTACGGAATCGGGAGGAAAATATATTCATGCTTTTGGTTTACCATGTCCTTTTTGTGCTTACGGACTTGAAAGAAATTAAAAAAATAAAAGGAATAAAAAATTTGGAAATTGATTTTCATAAAGGCATTATTACTTTAACAGCATCAGAATCAAAGAAAATTACTTATGAAATGCTTAACAAAGCAATAGAAAACGCCGGATTTACACTAAATAAAATAACAAGAAACTTTCGGTAAAAAAGAAAAATACATCATGAGTAAAATTAATAAAGAAAAAAAACTTTTAGGTTTAAGTTTATTAGGAGCTTTTGCTTCGTCTATATGTTGCATAGTACCTTTGGTTGCTTTTATTGCGGGACTAGGAGGCTTTGCTTCGACATTTTCCCAACTTGATACATACAGACCGTTCTTTATGGTTTTCACTATTTTTGTTCTTTCATTTGCTTGGTTTAATAAATTAAAACCGCAAAAGAAAATCGAATGTAAATGTAACGAATCAAATAAATCCGCCTTCATGCAATCGAAAAAATTTCTTGGTATTGTAACTGTTTTTGCTTTCTTGATGATGGCATTTCCGTATTACTCAACTAAATTATTTCCGCAAAGGAATATTGCTAATAATAGAATGGGTAAAAATAATTTGCAAAATTTAAAGTTGGAAATAGTTGGAATGACTTGCGACGGTTGCGAGACCTTTATAGAACAAACCGTTTATTCTATTAGGGGCGTTGATTCCGTAAAAGCGGATTATAATACCGGTTCGGCTTTTATAGTTTTCGATTCCGCTTTAACCGATAATAGCAAAATTATAAAAATTATAAATTCAACAAATTACAAAGTGAAAAATTAAAATTATAAAATTGTTATTTTCGATAATATTATAGTCGAAAAATTCTTTTAAATAATTGTTAGATGTATTAAATTTGAATAATTAAATATTAACAGTTATATGTTTTTATATACGGTATTATTTTTTTACTTCAATGAATGGATAAATTTAATCGTCTTGAGAAATTTCAAAATCAATATGGGAAAAATATAGTTTTCAGTTTCCGGGGTTCGGATTTTATATTTATCCTAATTGGTTATCCCGTGTGGAAATCTTTTATAGTTTCTTCAAAAATTAATTTTTCTGTAGAAGTTGCTGCCGAAATAAATCTAAAAAAGCAGACAATAACAATTCCGGAACGGAAAACAGAAGATAAGAAAAAACATTCCGGTTCGAACCCAAAAAAAATTTTTACCGAAAATGAACTGAAAAAAATATCATCTTTCTTTAGTCTTATTCCTACAAATATTTTCGATGCAGTAAAAGTTTATCCCGATTCGCATTGGGAAATTATTAAAACCATTATTTATCTTGGGAATAATTTTGAAACTTTTATTAATACAAATCCTGTTTTGGCATATATAGTTGTTAATTTACAAAAATTCAATGCTTCTTATTCCGTTTATACCAGTCATATCTTTTTTGCGGCTAATGTTATTTTTGATAAACAAATACAAATATTAGAATATGCCAGATTCCATCCTACCAAGCAAACCGTAAAAATTTTATCGAAGTTGGATATTGCTTTGGTAAGTGTAGAAAATTTAAAAATGATGCGCAGTTTTTTTAATTCGCATATTGAAGAAAAGAAAAAAATAATTAAACTACTTTCACATCAAAAAAAAATAAACCTTAAACATTTCAATTTAATTTTTAAGCATCAAAAGCTACTTAAATTATTATCTTTCAAAGCAATTAACGAAATTGTTGAACTTAAAAATTATGATGATAAAATCAGTACGTTAAAATCGATAGATTATTACATAAAAAACTTAAACGTGCAATTACCCTTGGTAAAATCACTCCGGAACCTTGAAAAGATTTTGGAAAACGTAAAGAAAAAAGAAAAAAAAAGAAGAGAAAAAGAAAACAAATTTCCACCGCCACCGCTTGAAGGGAACGATTTTATAATTCCTATAACTACCAAAAGAGAACTTATATATTGGGCAAAGAGACAAATAAATTGTATAAGAAGCTACGAAGAGCCAATAAAAAGCCGAAAGAATTATTTTTATAAAGTAATATATAAAAACGAAGAAGCATCGTTGCAATTAATTTTGACTAAAAAAACAATAAGATTAGGTTCGCTTTTGGCTACCAGAAATAAGGCGGTTTCATCTCGGTTAAAGAAAATGGTAAATGAATGGTTTCAAGAAAAGTATCTCTCAAAAAACATATATGTAAACTAACCGACTGAATTATTTCTATTATTTCATTTTATTACTTCCTAAGGTATTCTTTCTGTTTTAATTTATTTTGATTAAGAAAAAATAACGGTATATGTATTTTTTACTTGCATTATATCTATTCAATAATTAACTTGTAAAAAAGATAAAATATCCGATTTATTTAATATATTACCCCCAATTTTGTATCTGAAATTTAGTTCTTATTCAAGTTGGTAAAATGGAGTTGGTTAAGTAAAATTGTTTTATTAGCCGAATGTATGTAAAAATAAAAACTGTGTTTTATATATATTTTTTTTTCGGATATAAGAATAAGTTATTTCAATATTGAAAACGAATTAAACAAAAAAAGGAGTTCAAATGAAAAATATAAATTATTTAAAAGTTGTAAGTATATTTTTATTTCTAATGTTTTTTTCGGCATCGTTAAGTTTTGCCCAAGAACAAACGGCGGAACAAGTAAAAAAAGATGTTAAAAAAGCATGCTGTATTACAGGGAATGTAAAGACGGCAAAACATGTTTTAAAAGGAAAATGTAAAACCTCCGGTTGTAAAACAACAAAAACCGAACAAGCAGAAGCCAAGGGCAATAAACATGCATGTACAGATAAGTGTAAATCTATTGGTTGCACCGATTTAAAAGCAAAAGCCCAAAAACATATTTGTACCGATGCTTGTAAAAATGATTGTAAGGCAAAAAGTTAAGAGTAATAAATTTCTAAAGGGGGAAAATAGAGTTAGCAGCAATTTAAACTAAAATTAAAACAATGGAGATATTATTTTTATTGTCAGTAATTTGCTTGATTGCATTTATGATTTTAGCAACATATGATGGTGCTTATTTACACTTATGGAAATAT
>Ga0256841_1000574_pt1 | contig 36947 bp, 41 predicted proteins | sample 356308metaG_FD_185971 | JGI IMG/M metagenome (GOLD analysis project Ga0256841, IMG submission 185971) | Hydrothermal vent microbial communities from Mid Atlantic Ridge, Atlantic Ocean - 356-308 | ecosystem: Environmental > Aquatic > Marine > Hydrothermal vents | place: Atlantic Ocean: Mid... | reverse complement strand
GTGACGCCGGCGAACCGGTGGTGACCATCATGCTGCCCGGGGAGGACTGACCATGACCATGGGCGACCTCGTCCGACAGCGCTACCCCCGGCTCATCCGGGCCGTTCAGCGGGGCAACCGGTTGAGCGAACCGGAAGCCGTCAACGCCCTGGTGGAGTACGGGATCTTCGGCATCACCGATGATACCGTCTCGGAAGCGACCGCCCCGCTGGGCGGTCCACTGGCGGCCATCCGCCAGGGTTTCCGCAACCGGCACCGTCTATCGACACAGCGGTAAACGGGCGTCTTCGACGTCACACCGTTCCCACCCCGCGGGGAGACTTCCGTCCCCCGTGGGGCGGCGGTCTCTCCGCCCATCCAACTGGAGGACCATCATGAAATACGTTGTTCAATACACGCTCCCCTACGAGCACCGGGTCGTGATCGGCATCGAAGCCGAAAGCAGAGAGGCCGCCATCACCAGGGCTGAAGCCTTGTTCGACGAGGGCGAGATCTGGCAGGACACCGCCGAGGTGCCGTTGCTGTTCGACGACTACGAGGAAACGGGCGACAGCCCTCTCATCTTCACCGTCGAGCAGGAACTGGACGCCGATGCTCCCTGGCCGGAAGCCGACGGCAGCGTTCACCACCTGCGCCGGCGTGATGCCGCGTTCACGGCCGCACGGTTGCTGGTCGACGCCTACCGCCGCGGCGAGGAACGCGGTAGCAGCATCGACTGGGACGATCTGAACCAGGCCTATGAAGCCGCCCTGAAAGCCGTGTGAGGAGGTGAAGCGATGAACCGTCTATCAACTGTTCAAAGCGACGCCCTCACGAGGGCGCGGCGTCATTTCGGCCGGTGCTGGAAAGCGAAGCTCAGGCAATGCTGGCTCCATGCGAGCTATCCGCCCGAGCTGCGCGATGTGGCACCCCATTTGCACCACCTCAGAAACACGCTCGGCCCAAGCGGTCTGAGCAGGCTGAAATAACCAGCCGGCCCCGCCCTCGCGGGGCCTTTCCCGAGCACCGGTTAGCCGATGTTCGGGACAAATCGGCAGGACAGCCGATTTGGACGCACCAAAGGTGCGCCCGCAGGGTGCGAGCCAGGGATGGCGAGCATCAAAGGTCTTTTCACCGTGGCCGTTGCGGCTACAACGGCACCCTTGCAGGTGGGACACCTGCGCCCGAGCGCCTTCGCTGGACCGTGAAACAGGCGCAGCGATCATCGGATCGCCGGTCCATTTTGTTACTCAACCCACACGGGGTGGATTCATCCCCGTGCGGGGTGGTCTGCCCCTCGTTTTTTCAACCTGAAAGGAGCAGACCATGAGCGCAACTGCAGAAACGCTTCAACTCGATATCGACGTATCCAACGTCATTCCGCTGTCCCAGTTCGTCTCCGACTTCGGCGACGGCCTGCTGGAGGCGGTCACCCGGCAAAACCCGCCGGTCTACGACGGGACGCCCGATCCGCGCCGCGACGCGGTGATGGAAGGGCTCAAACGCAAGCCGTTCCCGGCGCAGCGGGAGGTGGTACAGGCCGTGACCCGGCTGCTGGTGAACGAGGCCGAGAAGGCCGCGATCATCAACGCGGAAATGGGTACCGGCAAGACCATGATGGCCATTTGTACCGCCGCGGTGCTGCATGCCGAGGGCTACCGGCGCACCCTGGTGATCGCTCCGCCCCACCTGGTCTACAAGTGGCGGCGGGAGATCCTGGAGACGGTGCCGAACGCCCGGGTGTGGGTTCTCAACGGCCCGGACACTCTCCGCAAGCTGTTGCAGCTTCGGGCGGCGCTGGAAGAGACACCGGCCCGCCGCCAGGGTCCGGAGTTCTTCATCATGGGCCGCGTGCGCATGCGCATGGGTTTTCACTGGAAACCCGCCTACGCGCTGCGCAGGATCCATGTGCGGAAGCACACGGAGGCGGGCAACGAGCGATCCCTCACGTTTGTGGATACCCGTGAGTTCGCCGCCTGCCCCGCCTGCGGGACGATGGTGGTCAACGGCGACGGCGATCCGGTGCCGCCGGAGCTGTTCCCGGCGGAACGCCGTCAGGCCTGCAGGGAGTGCGGTGAACCGCTGTGGACGCTGATCCGCCCGGGACGCAGGCAGAAGAGCCGGCGGGAGCTGGTTCTCGAGGCCATGTGCCAGCTACCCACCATCGGCCCCAGGACGGCGGAAAAGCTGGTGCGGACCTTCGGCGAGGACCTGCTGTCGGGGATGCTCGCGGACAACGTCCACGAGTTCATCAACCTGATGGACGCCGACGGTGAGCTGGTGTTCTCCGACCGCCAGGCGGCGCGCATGGAGCGTGCCATGGCGACCCTGGAGTTCTCTTTCGGCCAGGGCGGCTATCAGCCGACGGAGTTCATCAAGCGCTACCTGCCGGACGGGTACTTCGACCTGCTCGTGGTGGACGAGGGCCATGAGTACAAGAACGACGGCTCGGCCCAGGGCCAGGCCATGGGCGTGCTCGCCAACAAGGTCCGCAAGGTCCTGCTGCTGACCGGCACGCTCATGGGCGGCTATGCCGACGATCTCTTCTACCTGCTGTGGCGCATCATGCCCCGCAGGATGATCGAGGACGGCTACCGCTACAACGGCCGCGGGAGCCTGGGCAGCGCGGCCATGGCCTTCATGCGGGACCACGGTATCCTCAAGGACATCTACAAGGAGTCCGAGGGGGGCAACCACCGCACCGCCCGCGGCAAGCGCATGACCGTGCGCACCGTCAAGGCGCCGGGGTTCGGCCCCAGGGGGATCGCCCGCTACGTGCTGCCGTTCACGGCCTTCCTGAAGCTCAGGGACATCGGCGACAAGGTACTGCCGCCGTACCACGAGCATTTCCGGGAAGTGGCGATGACGGCCGACCAGGCCGGGCGGTATCAGGCCCTGGAGTCCACGCTCACGGCCGAGCTGAAGGAGGCCCTGCGCAAGGGCGACAACAGCCTGCTGGGTGTCGTGCTCAACGTGCTGCTGGCCTGGCCGGATACCTGCTTCCGGGAGGAAGTGGTCAAGCATCCGCGGACCCGGCAGCTGCTGGCGTTCGTGCCGTCGATCCTCGGCGAGGCACCCTCTCCGAAGGAAGCGGAGATGCTGCGCATCTGCCGGGAGAAGAAAGCCCGCGGCCGCCGTGTACTGGTCTACACGACCTACACCGGTACCCGCGACACCTCCAGCCGGCTCAAGGGTCTATTGGAGAGCCATGGCCTCAAGGCCGCAGTGCTGCGGGCCAGCGTGGACACGAGCCGGCGGGAAGACTGGATCTTCGACCAGGTCGACCGCGGGGTGGACGTGCTCGTCACCAACCCCGAACTGGTGAAGACCGGTCTGGATCTGCTGGAGTTCCCGACCATCGTGTTCATGCAGACCGGCTACAACGTCTACACGTTGCAGCAGGCCTCCCGCCGCTCCTGGCGGATCGGCCAGAAGCACCCGGTGGACGTGTATTTTCTCGGCTATGGGGAGACGGCACAGATGGCGTGCCTGTCGCTCATGGCCAGGAAGATCGCGGTAAGCCAGTCCACCTCCGGTGACATGCCGGAGACCGGGCTGGACATCCTCAACCAGGACGGGGATTCCATCGAGGTGGCCCTGGCCAGGAAGCTGGTATCCTGAGTCTTCACCCCGCCCGGCGCCGTCAGGCGCCCGGCGGGGTCTTTCCCGGCCGGGTTCGGCGAGCAGGGCCGGGAAAGACCCCGCGCTGTCTGTTACACTTCGGGTGTCAGGTGGTACTACCTGGTAGTACCCAGGGTTTCACCCCTGGCCGCTTGGGTCAAAGCGGCGCCCTTGCCGGCCTTCGTGTCGGCGCCAGAAGCCCCTTCAGACCGGGAGGAGGGGCGGGCCTTCGGGCCCCGGTCTCGCGGCTTTACACCCCCCATAACAAAGTGCCTCTGAACCCAGGGGGCCGCTCCACTCCGCGCCGGCCGTGAACCGGCGCCCTTTTCCTGTTTCGGGTCTTGCCTGGCGTCCTCGCGTGTGGCACGGTGCTTCGCCGAAGGCCTTCCCCAAGGCCGATGACGCCTTGGGGAAGGCCTCCGGCCTTCCATGTCATCCGCGCCGGTCGCCCGCCACCGGTATCCCGGCGGTGCCCCTTTGTGCGGGAACGCGCCAGACAAGTCCGAACCTGATCGCCCCGGGTAGCAGGTTGGCAAGGGCCGCGGCCGAACGGGAGGGCCATCGCGCCATTGCAGGGGGCCGGTTTCTTCCACGGCGGGCTGTCCGATTTTGACGCAGACGGGACACCGCCTCCATTGAACACCGTATTGACGCAAAACCGCGCCCGGCCCGTGCCGGGCGTTCTTGATCGGAAAATCCGGAAAGCAATTCGTCCGAATTATCGCTTCACGGGGGGTTGGCTTTGAGGCATGTTCTGGCTGGAGTGTTCAGGCAGGCGGGAGAGCACGTTGCCGGCGAGGATAGTGGCATCTGTCATGGCGTTTCTTCTGTCCGTGGAGGCCCTGGGGGCCGGGAAGGAGACCACCGGTCTCGGGGGCTGTTTTGCGGCGGCCGCGGAGCGGTTTGGCATCGCATCCTCTCTGTTGCTGGCCATCGCCAGGCAGGAGAGCGGCTTTGATCCTCTGGCAGAGGGCCGCAATCGTGACGGCAGCCGGGACATCGGGATCATGCAGATCAATACCTGGTGGCTGCCCCGGCTGGCCCGCTACGGCCTCGAGGAGAAACACCTGTGGGAGCCCTGCACGAACGTGTTTGTGGGGGCCTGGATACTGGCCGGGAACATTGCCCGGTACGGATATACCTGGGATGCCGTGGGCGCGTACAACGCGGGCACGGCGGAGACCCGAGATGCAAGAGAGCGAAGGGAGAGATATGCGGGCAAGGTTGCTGGCCAGCTTGATCTGGTGCGCCGCGCTGGCGGGTTGCGCGACACAACCGACTAGCAGCGGCGGGGCCGCCGGTCCGGTGCGGCTGGGCATCGAGCAGACCGCAGACGGGCAGTACGTCATCTGCGCGATTTGCCCTGTACGCACACCGAAGACTCCGTGGCGGTCCGGAACGGCTCGCAGCGAGAACGCCGGGAAGGACGGGCCCGTCCACCGGAACAGTCTGGGACCGGATGAGCACGGAGAGGCTGTCGACACATCCAATATCACGAGCACCGGTAATGTGAAAGACAAGATGCCCGATCACACTTTGGCAGTGGTGGCGGATGAGCCGCTTCTGACGCTGCGCTTTCCCTTTGACGTATATCAGCTCCGGGCCGGGCAACGCCGGCGCCTCGAGGATTTCGTCCGGGAAACCTGGCCGCGCCTGCCACGCAAGCCGCTGCTCGTTGTCGGCTATACGGATGACATCGGGCCGCAGGAATACAACGACAGACTGGCCCGCCGCCGCGCAGAAAGCGTGGCGAGGGCATTGCGGGATCTCGGGATCTCGTCGGTGCGCATCGAGGCCCGGGCCAAGTGCTGTTATGTGGGTGACAACGAAACCCGGGAGGGCCGTGCGCGGAACCGCCGGGCCGAGATCCATCTTTACCAACCTGACGGAAAGGAGTGAACCATGGCTGCAGTTTCATCTTCCCGTGTCCTGGCCGTGCTGGCCCTGACCCTGCTGGTCTCCGCGCCGGCGCTGGCAGGGACCGGCGGAACGGAATTTGCCGGGGTATATGACTGGTTTGCGGGACTGATCCAGGGCACCGGTGGCCGGCTGCTGGGTGTTCTCGCGCTGATCGGGGCGGTGGCCGTGTCCGCCGTGAGCCTGCGTGTGGGAGGGATCGGCGGACTGCTGTTCGTCGTGATCGCGGCGGCGTTCGGTGTCGCTTTCGTCAATAGCATGATTACGGCCACCGTCTAGTCCGGGAGGGGCTGTCATGGCTGACGAGAGCCACATCATTCCGAAACACCTGGACGACCCCCCCATGTACCTGATGTGGGATGCGGACGAGGCCTGGGCGTTTCTCGGGCCGGTCATGATGGTGGTGGCCTTTTCTCCCAGTCTGGTCAATTTTCTCCTGGGAGGCGTGATGGGGTTCTTCGCCATGCGCACGCTCGGCCGGATCAAGTCGGCCGGCGGCAAGCAGCTCATCAGGCATGCCCTGTACTGGTATACCCCGACGGACGCCTGGTTCAAGTTCGTGCGCACGCCGCCGTCCGACATTCGGGAGTTCTCCGGATGAAGCGCAAGCATTACGAGAGCGAGACCATCGCCGCCCGGTACCGCGAGTCCAGATGGAGGACCGTTGCCCTGGGGATGATGGCCGCCAATCTCCTGCTGGCGGCGACGGTGGCGGGAACCGACACGACCGAAAAAATCGTCATTGTCCCTCCCGTCATCGAACGGCCGTTCTGGGTGAAGGGGGCGGAAATGTCACGAGAGTACCTGGAAGAGATGTCCCGGTACCTGGCTGGCCTGGTGCTGAACGTGACCCCCAAGAGCGTGGAATCCGGCATCGACATTTTCCTGCGCTACGTGGCACCGGCCTCCTACGGACAGATCCGGGCCCGCATGACCGCGCAGGCAGACAGGCTGAGGCGGGATGATGTCTCGACGGCGTTCTACCCGGTTTCCTACCAGACCCGCCCGAAGAAACGGCAGGTGGTGATAACGGGGGATTTCGTTACCGTCGTCGGGAAGCAGATCGTGTCGAAAGTCCGGCGCTCCTGGCGGTTTGCCTATACGTACACAGGCGGTCGCCTGTGGATAGCCGAGTTCCTGGAGGTGAAAAGTGAGGATCCCTTTGCGGAATCTGATCAGCATACTGCTGCCGGCGCTTCTGTATCTTCCTGACGGCAATGCCGCCCAGGTGCTGGAGGTGCGCGACGGGGCAGTGGTTACGGCGCGCATTTCCTCAAAGGAGCCGACGCGCCTGCTGATCCGGGGCGGGCGGGTGCACAAGATCTGGGGGGCGGCCGGCAAGGCGGTGCTCAAGCCGGACACCGAGACCGGCCAGGTCTATCTGCAGCCGGACGAGGGGTACCGGACCAGGCCGTTTTCCCTGTTCGTCAAGGACGAGGCCGGCGCGGTGTATACCCTGGTGCTGAGGCCGGCGGACATTCCTTCCGAAACGGTGACCCTGGTGCGCCCGGAGAAAGCGCGGGCCGAAGCGCGGAGCAAGGCCGTTTCCTGGGAAACGTCGCAGCCCTATGAGCGTACCCTGCTGGAACTGGTCCGGCACATGGCCACGGGCCGGGTACCGGAGGGGTATTCCCGCGATCGGCTGCACCGCGAGGTCCGTCTGTGGAGGGAGGCGCGGCTGGTGCTGCGCGAGCGGTATTTTGGCGGACGGCTGCACGGGGAGATCTACGTGATCACCAATATCGATCAGAAGCCTCTGCGCATGGCCGAGAGGGAGTTCTACCGGGATGGCGTCCTGGCTGTAGCCATCGAGAAACATGAGCTGCAGCCGGGTGAGCAGACCCGGATCTACCTGATCAGCGAGGCCGGAAAGCCATGACGGAACCGGTGCATGATGAACCCCTGGTGCCTGATCGCAGGCAGGTACGCCGCCGGCAGTACATCGCGCTGGCGGGGATAGTCCTGGTGACGGTGGGATTCGCCGTCTGGGCATTGTGGACATCCTTCCAGCCCAAAGGCGAAGTCCGCAGGCCTCCGGAGAAGCCGGTTGCCAGAAACATCGAGGCACCGGGTCCGGTGGATCCGCGGGATGTGTGGATTGCGAAATCCGAGAAGGAGCTGCTCGAGCTGAGGCAGAGCCGGGACAGGCTGGAGAAGGAACTCGAGGCGTTGCGCGAAGAGCTGGCCGCGGTCGCCGAGCGGCCGGAGAAGCCGAAGGTCACACCGCCGGTGGCCGGGGACGAGGCGCCCGGAGGCGGGGAGGCGGCATCCCGACCCCTGGCCTCGCGCCTGCCTCCGCTCCCGACCCCGCCGGTGCGATCGGGGGCCAGCTCGGCAACGCCGGCGTCGACCGGGACCGGCGCAGAGACCGCGTCCCGCACATCCGCACCGGCGCCATCCCTCTCTGCCGGACAGATTCTGCCCCCGCCGCCGGGTATCGCGGGCGGCAGCGCTGGCGCCGGAGCGGGGAGGAAGTCGGGCATCGAGGAGCTGGAGATACCGCTGCCCGAGGCCGGCGGCGGCAAGGAGGTCAAGAATCTCGACAACTACATTCCGGCAGGATCATTCGGACGGGCGATCCTGCTGTCGGGCATCGACGCGCCCACCGGCGGCGCGGCGCAGAACAACCCGGTTCCCTTCGTGGTGAAGCTCAAGGATCACGGTCGCCTCCCCAACGGCTACCGGTCCCGGATCAAGGCATGCCATGTGGTGCTGGCGGGCTACGGGGACATCTCCAGCGAACGGGTCTACGCGCGGACAGAGACCCTGTCCTGCGTGATGCAGGACGGACGGATCCTCGAGACAGCCGTGAGGGGCTATATATCCGGTGAGGACGGCAAGGCCGGCCTGCGGGGGCGCCTGGTCAGCAAGCAGGGCGCGCTCATCGCGCGTGCGTTGCTGGCGGGGATCTTCGGCGGCGTGGGCCAGGGGATCTCGCAGAGCTACCAGACGCTCACGACCAGCGCTCTGGGCACGGTCTCGACGGTCGACCCCAACAAGGTGCTTGAGCAGGGCGTGGCCAAGGGGTTCGGCTCGGCCCTGGACCGGATCTCGAAGTGGTACCTCGAGCGGGCCGACGAGACCTACCCGGTCATCGAGGCCGATGCCGCCCGGATCGTGGACATTGTCTTGACACAAGGCGCGAGCCTCGGCGAGGCCGCGGCACGGGAAGAGGATGCACCGCGCCGCACGCTGGTCACGGAGGCGGACCGGCGGCGCGCCGCAACCCTGGAGAAGAAACCATGAAGAAATACCTGATCCTGTTTTCCGGATTGCTTGTCTTGCTCGGTGTGACGGGGTGTGGCGGCCCGCGGGAAATCACCCGGGCGGTCGACCAGTATTTCACTGCCAGTGAAAGCCGCGTGCCGTGGCGTGTCTTGCGGCTCGAACACATGCCACGGGTAACCCGTGCCGGGCAGGATGCGCCCAAAGTCGCCATGTGGATCCCGTTCGATGACGGCCTGATCCAGTATTACCTGTCGCGGGCGAAGGAGTGTGATGCCCGCTGCAGGCAGTCCGCCAGCAAGATCCCGCAGATGTATGCCAATGTCATGGATCTGGCGGATCGGGTGAACGTGTATTTCATCATCAGCGCTCCCCAGGAGCCTGACACCAATACCTGGCGAACGAAGACGCGAGCCTATTTTCTGCACAACATGGGGCGGAGCGTGATTTGCGGGCGGGACCCGGCAGGGAATCTGGACCGGTTCATGCGTGACGGGAAGTACGGGCTCGAGATCGCCAGACTGATGCGGCGGGATACGAGTTACGTCCTTGCCAGTGTCAGAGATCCCGGCAAGGGGGAGCCCGACCGCTCGGCACGGAAGCGGTTTGATGCAATGTTGCCTCCGGTCGATCCGGCATGCGGAGTAGAGGATCTGCCGATGCTGTTCGGGCTCGTGTACCAGCACGGCCGGCGCTATTTCCGGTGCAAGGGGTGGTACTCCTGTGCCGAGATGCACAGTCGCCCCGTGCTGGTGCGAGAGGACGGCAAGGTGCACCGGGGATATATGACCCCGGATCAGATCCTCGCGTGGGTGAAGAAGGGGAAGGAAAAATGACCCTGATGCGCGAACAATCCGGGACGGGCGGCACGAATGCCGGCGTTGTCACGCCCGTTTCGGCAGATGCGGATGCTCACTGGATTCCGGTTTCCGGGAGGGTTCCCGAGCCACTGCGCGATGTGCTTGTGGCGTACACGGGAATCGGTGGTGAGCCGGCCGTCGACATCGCCTACCGGAAGCCGGACGGATGCTGGGTGGTAAGCGGATCGGATCCGGAAATCGAGGTGACGCCAGGCTGGTGGATGGCGTTGCCTCAGCCCCCGTGGGTGGCAGGCACAAACCCGGTTGTTTTTCTGGAGCAGAGAGGGAAGAAATGAGCAGGCTGCACACTGTCGCCGTGGTCCTTGCGGCCGTCCTGGGTGCGGGAGGATGTTCGATGACGCCGGAGTACGGCTGTCCGGCGCCGGACGGGGTGACCTGCATGAGCGCCTCGGAGATCTACGACCGTGACGGTCGCGGAGAGACAATCCGGCCGAAGGTGAAGAGGAACGTGGACCGGGGGCAGGAGGAGGATGATGCCGCCAGCCCGGCGCTGGCGATATACCAGGGCCCCGTGGCCGTGGAGCCTGGCGATCCCGTCTTCCGGGAGCCGCGGCGCCTGCGGGTGTGGGTGGTGGACTGGGAGGATGCCAACCAGGTCTACCACCCCAACCATTACCTCTATTTGCGCGTGGATGAAGGGCAGTGGCTGCTGCCGAAGATGCGGGAGCGCCTGCGGGAGGAGTGATGCGGAATCCGCTCGGCAAAGCGAAGGAATGGATCCAGTCGGTCCTGAACGAGGGCGCGAATCCCGCTGAGTCCGGTGACGAGAATCGCCTTCCGCCTTCACAGAACCGGATCCGGGAGTTTTTCGATGTACACCGGCTCTCCGATTTGTTGCCGTTCGAGTCCTACGATCCCGATACCGGACTGTTCTACAACGACGACAGCTTCGGTTTCGCCTACGAGCTGGATCCGGTAACAGGCGCCGACGAGTCCACGGCGCGGATCCTCGCCGGGATGTTTACCCAGGGCCTGCCCGACCGGATCAGTTTCCAGTTCAGCCTTTGGGCCTCGCCGACCGTCATGCCCCGCCTTGCACACTGGGCCAGGGCACGCCAGACGGATCCGCCTGCAGAGGCGGATCCGGCCGCCGAGACGAGGTCGGAGAAACGGAGTCACAACATCTTCCGCTCCCTGTCCCGGCGCCGTGTCGGCTACCTTCTGTCCGGCGCGCACACGTCACTGCTGTCAAACCAGCCCATGCTCGTGAGGGACTACAGGCTGATCGTCTCGGTACTTCTGCCCAAGCCGTCCGAGGCGAGAAGGGTCTATGCCTCGCGAGAGGCAGAGCAGCTTCGCAAGGCCCTTCTGGGGAGCTTTCAGAGCGCCGGCCTGCACGGCCGGTGTCTGGATGGCGACGATTTTGTCGATCTGATCGATGACATCCTGAACCCGAGGGCCGGCACCGAAATCAAGCGGGAACGGAGAGAATGGGACGAGTTGTCGCTGTTGCGGGATCAGATGGTGAGGAGGGATACCTCGCTCCTGATCGGTCGGGACGGGATGCGGCTCAACAATACGGATGTGCGGGCGTTCAGCGTCCAGTCGTACCCGTCGTCCTGGGCCTTGTGGGGCATGAGCGATCTGCTGGGGGACTTTTTCCAGGATGCGCTGCGCCTTCCGTGTCCGTTCCTGTTCACGGTCAATGTCCATATCCCGGACCAGGTGGCGGCCAAAAATATCACGAAGCTCAAGGCGGCGCGCGCGACGCAGGCCTCCGAATCGCCCATGGGGCGGTTCGTTCCGGTGTGGAAGGACAAGAAGGCCGAGTGGGATTTCGTGAACAAGAAGGTCGAGGAGGGACACACGCTGTGCCGGATCAATCACCAGTTGATCCTCTTCGCGCAGCAGGGGGAGGGCGACACGGCAGCCAATGCCGCGAAAAGCCTGTTCAAGTCCAAGGGCTGGGAGCTGGTGCTCGACCGCTTCATCCAGATCCACGCCCTTTTGTCGGCGCTCCCGTTCTCCCTGTCGCCGGCCATGGTCAAGGAGATGGAGAAGCTGGGCCGGCTTCGGACCATGCTCACCTGGACGGCGGCGAACCTTCTGCCCGTGCTCGGCGAATGGAAGGGAGGCGCGTCGCCATTGCTGATGTTCGTGGGGCGGCGGGGGCAGTTGTTCTTTACCGATCCGTTCGACAACGACCAGGGCAACTACAACATTGCCGTGGCCGCGTCATCGGGAGCGGGCAAGAGCTTCCTCGTGCAGGAGATGGCGCTGGCCATCCGCGGGATGGGTGGGCGCGCGTGGATCATCGATGTCGGCCAGTCGTACATGCGCCTTGCGCACATGATCGGCGGGATGTATCTGGAGTTCGGTCCGGACGCGCGAATCAATCTCAATCCGTTCACCCATATCGAGGACTGGGCCGATGAGGGGCTGCCGATGCTGAAGCCGCTGGTGGCCCAGATGGCCTCGCCCTCGTCCCCTGTGAGCGACATCCAGTCATCCTTTATCGAGCAGGCGCTGCACCATGCCTGGGCAAAATACGGCAATGAGGCGACCATCACGCCGGTCGCCGAGTTTTTGCTCTCGCACCCGGACGCCCGCGCACAGGATCTGGGCGTGCAGCTCTATCCCTACACCAGGGATGGAATGTATGCGCGATTCTTCGAGGGGCCTGCAACCATCCGGTTCGACAACCCGTTTGTGGTGCTGGAACTCGGAGAGCTGAACAACAAGCCGGATCTGCAGTCGGTGGTGCTCCTGATCCTGATGATGCAGATCGCCCAGGCCATGTATCTCGGAGATCGCAGTGTCCGCAAGATGTGCATCATCGACGAGGCCTGGCGCCTGATGTCTGGCGGGCATGCGGGCAGGTTCATCGAGGAGGGATACCGTGTCGCCCGCAAGCACGGGGGGAACTTTGTGACTATTACGCAGGGGATCAACGACTATTACAGGTCCGAGACGGCGCAGGCGGCGCTGGAAAACGCGGACTGGCTGTATTTGCTGAGACAGAAGGCGGAATCCATCCAGCAGCTCGAGAAAAGCGACCGGCTTGTCATGAGCGACTACATGAACAAGGCCCTGAAGTCGGTGCACACCCGTCACGGACAGTATTCGGAGCTGCTGGTCTACGGGCCGGACGGCTGGTCCATCGGCCGGCTGATGGTGGATCCGTTTTCCGAGAAACTCTACTCGACGAAGGCAAAAGAATACGGCGCTATCGAGCGGATGCTGGCCGAGGGGATGACGCTCGAGGAGGCCATCGAGGAGCTGGTCAGGAGGAGCCGGCGATGATTGGGCGGGCGCTGTTCGCCATGGGGTTCGGAATGCTGGGGGCTCTGGCTCTCCAGGGCGCCGTCTGGCTCATCATGCCGCCGCCTCCGCGCCTGGCCCAGGTGGATCTTGTGGCCATCATGCAGGATGAGGTGCGTGATCTTGCGGGTGCACACGGTGCGGGGAAGCAAATCGACACATCCGGGCGGGCCGCCGTCATCCAGGAGGCGCTGAGGACCGTGTCCGCGGAAACCGGTCACGTTCTGATCGCGAGGCAGGCGGTGCTCGCGGATCCCGGGATGATCCCGGACTTTACCGATCGGATCCGGGCATGGATCAGGGAGCGGAAGAAGTGAATCACGTGAACCCGGTGCCCGTCTGGCGCCTGCCCTGGCGCGAACAGATGCGGCGGACGATGCGCCGGATAGCGCCCGTGGTCTTTCTCCTCGGTCTGATGCTCTGGGGGGTGTCGCATTTCGTGGCAATCGGGCCGAACAGGACAGGCAGTCTGCCCATCCGGGACTACCCGCTGATCCTGGTCGTCAGGGACGGCAGGGTGCCCGGGCGGGGCGGGCTCGTCGCCTTCCGCCCGGGACCCAACCGGTACTATCCGGCAGACAGTATCTTCGTGAAACGCCTGGTGGGGCTTCCGGGTGACACGGTGAGCCGCGTGGGCAATACCTTCTACATCAACGGCGAACCCGTGGCGAAAGCCAAGCCCAGGGCGCGGGACGGGCAGCGGCTGGAACCCGGTCCCGTCGGCGTGCTGCCGGAATGCCGCTATTTCGTGGCCACCGACCATCCAGACGGGTATGACAGTCGCTACCGGGATATAGGCTGGGTCAGTTGTGCGCAGATTGTCGGGAGGGCGTATGCGGTTCCCTGACACGGTCGTCGCCATCGTGGTCCTCGGTCTGATTTCCGGCGTCGGTCCGGGAGGGCGGGTGAGCGCGCAGGAGAAGGAGAAGGTCGAGGTGCTCGGTACGGTCTACCCGATCCGCGAGCCGGACATGGTGGAATGGATGAAGGACCATGCCGCGAGCGTATTCACGCCGGAGCGGCTCGCACGTCTGCGGGACGAGAAGCGGGAAGCCCTGCGCGAGTATGCGAAAAATCCGCCCGGGACGCGGGTTCCGCGTACGTCCGAGCCGGTGACCCGCTGGTTCGACCCGTCAATTACCGTTCCCTATGACCTGCGGGATTCGGAGGGACGGCTCATCCATGCTGCAGGCACCACGGTCAACCCGCTGGACTATCGGGCGATGACGCGCCGCCTGCTGTTCTTCGACGGGGAAGACAGGGAACAGGTCCGGTGGGCCGCCATGCGCCTCGAGGAGGAGGGGAGAAGGACGCTGCCGATCCTGGTGGCGGGCTCGCCGATGGAGCTGGGCAAGCGCTGGCAACGCCCCGTCTACTTCGACCAGCGCGGCCTGCTGGTGGCGAAGCTGGGGATCCGGCAGGTTCCGGCGGTTGTGGTCCAGGAGGGGAACCGGTTGCGGATCGATGAGGTGCGGCCGTGATGCGCTACGGACTTGCGTTCCTTTTGTTGAGTCTGACGGTAATTGCCGGACCAGTGCGGGCGGAATCGTGCGTGGGGCGCCTGCTGAATCCGATCACGGATATATGCTGGGAGTGCATTCTGCCGGTGCAGATCGATGCGCCTGGCGCGTGCGTCTGTCCGGCCCCGCCGCCGATGTTCGTTCGTTTCGGTATCGTTTTCAGTTTCTGGGAGCCGGTCTGGCTCGTGGATGTCACCCGTGAACCGTTCTGTTTCACGAACCTCGGCATGGAAATCGATCCGGGGTTTCCGGCGCCGGCCGGCCGGCCGCGCAACAACCCGGCGAACCGGGACAAAAGCGCGTTCTACCAGGCCCACGTCTATGAAAACTTTTACTGGACAGCGGCCTTCGGCTCGATGGTGAATGCCGCGTGCAAGCTCGCCTATTCCGGCGGCGGAAACTATGCCGTGGAATGGATGACGGAGTTCGATCCGATGTGGGTGGATGACGAGCTGGCGTTCATCCTGGCGCCGGAATCGGCACTTTTCGCCAACACGATTGCGCAGGCGGCCTGTGCCGCAGATTGTGTTGCCGCAACCGCAACCTTCCCTCTGGATCCACTGTTCTGGTGTGCGGGGTGCCAGGGATCCATGTATCCGATCTCCGGGCACACATCAGAGCAGACCGGTGGCGTGATGGCCTCGAGTCTGCTGACGGAGCGGATGGTGGCGAAAATGCACCGTCAGGGGCTGGCCTGGGATACCACCGGCTGGGAATGTGGCAATACGCCAATGCCGCTGGTCAAGAAGAGCCAGTACCGGATACAGATCACCTATCCGATTGCGCGCACCGATTCACTGTGCCCCATGTATGGTGCGACAGAAGTCCTGCGGGCTGCCGGGCAGGAATTGCCTTTTTCAGGGGAGGATTTTGGTTACCTGATCTGGAGAAAACGGAGATGCTGTGTGAGTGGCAACTGAAGCTGATCCGGCGACGGGCGTGGATGTGCCTGCTGACGGCGGGATTGATCGTCCCGGTCCTGGTATCGGCCGGGCCGGTCGGGGATCCGATGCGTGAAGCGGAGCAGACGCTTTCCGGAACGAGAACGGAGATCAGGAGCATCCTCGAGCGGATGGGAACCCGTCCGGCCGGATCCGCGGTTCGGGACGCGCGACAGCAGATCATGGCTGCCGAACCCCGGCCGCCATCGCCGGGGTCGCTGGGCGGGATCTCCGCGTCCGCGCCTGCTGTGGATGTTGCCGATCTGGCGCGCCGGAGCCCGACGGCCGGCGCGGGCGGGCACACGTCGTCCCGGTTGCTGGTGTTCATTTCGGCGTCCGTGCCACGGGCCTCCCTGCGCCGCCTGGCGAGGGATGCGGTGCTCGCGGACGCCACGCTGGTGTTGAGGGGCGTGGTGGGGGAGGGATTTCCCGACACGGCCGCGTTCATGCGTGACGTGCTGGGCGGGGACGAGGGACCGAAAGCCCGGGCGCTGATCGATCCGACGCTCTTCACCCGCTATGGCGTGACCACGGTCCCCGCCATGGTGCTGACGCCTGAGGGGGCTTGCGTCGCGGGTCCACGCAGGTGTCCGGAATCCGTACCGCGACACGTCCACGTGGCGGGCGATGTCACACTGGCGTACGCGCTTGATTACATTGCAAGGACACGTCCGGCGTACCGGGAGGCTGCGCGGGAAGTGCTGGTGCGGCTGGGAGGGACATCATGATGCGATTCGGGACAGGCTGCCGTGGAGGCAGCCCGTCATGCTGGATGCGAGTGGTTTTCTGGAGTGTGCTGCTGACATGCGCAGGCTGGCCGCTGTCATCGGCAGCGGCGGACCCGGAAGCGATAGAAGCGGGGAAGGCCTACGGGGCGCAGGCCAACGATACCCTTCCCGACGCGGCAGCCATGGATCCCGGAACCGTACCGGGTTTTGAAACGTCCACGCCTCCGGAGGCGGACTATTACGACAACCCGGCCGCGATGGAAGATGCGGCGATTCAGGAAGCGGGACGGAATGATGCCGCGCAAGCGGTTACGGAAGGCTTTGCCGGCCGGCCACAATTCATCATCGACAGGGATACCGATCCGATGCTCCGGCGCCAGCGGGGGATCGAGGCCGATCCGGCCTCCATCACCGGCGCACTGGGTGGAGAGTATTCGGGGTGCGAGACGGTGACGGTAGAAACCCCCCGGCCGGGCACGACGGAGATCTGCCAGGAAAACCGGGCACTCGAGACCCGGTCCTGCACGCGCCGGCTGGTGGTTGCGTGCGATCCGGAGCGGGACGGGTGCGATCCGGGCGGAATTGTGCCGGGTAGCTGGTCCGGGGACATGCGTGTAAGCCTGACCGCCGCCGGTGGCGGCAACTTCATTCTGCAGTTCGGTGTCCGTGGAGACAACTACTGGAATGGAGGCGCGGGAAGGGTTTTTGACCGCACTCTGACGCTGGAAATATCCGATGCCGACCTTGTCAGCCGTTTTGCGCTGACACGGGCAAGCTTCGACGACTGGATTCTGGTCAAGGTCAACGGCCAAACGGTATATGTAGGGCCTTACGGGGGAGACCGGCTTGAACTGGTCCGGCGATGGCGTTTTCTCAGGGTCAGGTATTGCGACAACTGTTACGGCTCTCCCGAGCTTTCCACAAGCTGGAACCGCCGGCTGAATATCGACCTGCGACCCTGGCTTCGCACAGGCACGAATACGATATTCATGCGGACCATCGTGGGCGGGGGCGGCGAGGGTGCAATCCAGATCACAACCCGGCAGAAGTGTCCCCGTGAATGCCGTGATACCTGGGACGAGAGCCAGTGTGCCGCGCTGCAGGCGAGGACACAGCCATGAAACACCTATCCTTGATGTTGCTTCTTTTGGCATCGGTTGTTCCGGCACAGGCCGCCGAATGCCGGAAGACGGGCACGGTGTGCGTCGCGCCGAACGAAACGCGCACGATAGACGGGATGTCCGTGTACCGGGAATGCTGGGCATACGAGGACACCTACGAATGTCTGGGCACCGGCATGGTAGAGGAGGCGGCCTGCGGGCAGTTGCGCGACAGGGGCTGCAGCCAGACAGGCTCCCGGTGCATTTCCGAAACGGAATTCGGTTGCATGACTTACGAGCAGATCTACGAGTGTCCGTCCGGTGAGCCGCCGCTGGAGCAGGCCATTCTCGACTGTGGTGGACAGTTGTACTGCCTCGAGGACGGCTGCTTCGACGCAGGCTATCCGCCGAACCAGAATCTGGGCAGGGCGGGCGCGCAACTGTCCGTGATCAAGGCTGTGTCGGACGAAATGGCGCTGGATTCGCTGGAAATCTTCAAGGGCGGTGACTCCCGCTGTGGCGTCTCGGTCGCGGATGCCGTCGGCGCCCAGAACTGCTGCAGTCTGTCAGGATGGGCCGAGGGAACCTTCCGGTGCAGTTTTGAGGAAGAGCAACTGGCACAGTTGCGCAACGCCGCCCGGACGCATTATGTCGGCGCCTACTGTGAAAACAGGAGCTTCCTCGGGATCTGCACCAAGCGCACCCAGACCTATTGCACCTTCAATTCCAAACTCGCCCGGATCATCGCAGAACAGGGCCGGATCCAGCTCGGCCGGGGCTGGGGCAGTGCCGAGCAGCCTGACTGCAGCGGATTTACGCCCGAGGAGATCCGGCAACTGGATTTCAGCGCCATGGATCTGTCCGAGTTCTATACAGATGTGGTGGAGTCCATGCCGACCATCGATCAGGGGGAGCTGGAGCAGCGCATGCGTGATCGGATCAGTCAGCAGCAGCCATGATGAAAACGAAGTCCGTAGCCAAAGCCATCGCATTCAACGCCCTTGCCATGCTCGCCCTGGTCCTGACGGCAATGCCCGCAGGCGCTGTGCCGAACGGGAGTACGGACACGGACTATTTCAATCGGAACGCCGAGGGCTGGTTCTGGTATCAGGATCCGCCGCCTGAGCCGGAAGAGGAGACCAGTCCCGAGCCCGAATCCAGACAGCAGGCCTCTCCGGACCCCTTTGCGGGTGGGCCGGCCGATCCGCTTGAGCGCCTCGAAGCCATACAGAAGGCGATCGAGCGGGCGAAGGCCCGCGCGGTGCTGGAGCCGACCGAGGAGAATCTGGCCGAGTACCTCCGGCTGAACCAGTGGCAGCTCGACCAGTCTGCCCGGTTTGCCGATGTCTGGCGCCGCGTGGTCTGGCAGACCCCGGAGCTGGATTACAGCCTGCGCCGGCCCACCATGAATCTTGCCGTGCACGAATACCAGGACCAGCGGTCACGTACGCGGGCCAGGGCGGTGGCAGAGGTCGCAAAAACGCACGGGCTGTTTTTCTTCTTCAAGGGATCGTGCCCGTACTGCCACGTGTTCAGCCCCATCCTGCGCAAGTTCAGTGAGGCGTATGGCATCGAGATTCTGCCCATCAGCCTCGATGGCGGCACATTGCCCGAGTTTCCACGCCCCCGCGTGGACACTCGCGTGGCCGCCGAGCTGGGGGTGAAGACCGTGCCGAGCGTGTTTCTGGTCGACCCCGCCAGGCGTAATGTTATTCCGGTCGGTTCTGGAGTGATGAGTATGCAGGACCTGGTGGAGCGGATCTATGTGCTGACCAGGACACGGCCGGGCGAGGACTTCTGATTCAGGAGAGTGATCATGAAAAAGGTGGCGATTGCGCTGATCGTGAGCGGGATGGTGCTGGTGGCGGGTACCGCCCGTGCCGACATTCAGTCGGATCTGAACAGCTTTTTCGACAGCATGGGGCTGTATTCCAACGTGACGCCGGGCGGGGCCTACCAGGGACAGACTGCCGGCTACTATACCGGCGGCAACCTGTTTGCCCGGGCTCCGGCCCGCAACTACAACCTCATGAGCATTCAGTTGCCCGCAGCCCGGGCGGGTTGCGGGGGCATCGATCTCTTCACAGGCGGGTTTTCGTTCATCAACTCGGACCAGCTCGTGGCCATGATGCGGAACATCGGCTCCAATGCGGTGGGGTTGGCTTTCCAGGTGGCGCTTTCCACCATCAGCCCGAAAATCTCCGGTCTCCTTCAGGATTTCCAGAATCTCGCCAACGAGGTCAATTCCGCGAGCATCAACTCCTGTGAGGCCGCGGCCAACCTTCTGGGCGCGGTGTTGCCGAAGACGGATGCGTCACAGAAGGCCCTGTGCCAGAGCATCGGCACGAGCACCGGCCTGTTCGGTGACTATGCGCAAAGCCGGCAGGGCTGCGGAACCGGCGGGCAGCGCAACCAGGTGCTGTCGGGAGCGCGGACGGATCCCCGGTTCCGGGATTTGATCCCGGACGGGAACATTGTCTGGAACGCGCTGAAGAAGATTTCCTCGACCGCCTCGGACACGCAACTTGCCGAGCTGATCATGTCGATTACGGGTTCGGTGATCTATCCTCTCGCGCCTTCGGATGACACACCGGTCACGCCGCGGTTTCTTGAGCCCACCATTCGCACGGAAAAGGACATACGGGCCTTCCTCAAGGGGGGCGAGGTGACCATCTGGCAGTGCTCGTCCACCGGGGAGTTCGAGTGCCTCAATCCGGCAAAAACGCAGATAACAATCGATCCCAACAATGGCTATTCAGCCAGGGTTGCAGCGCTGCTGTCCGGGATGATCGACAACATGACTGGCGAGCAGCCGCTGACGGCCGAGCAACTTAATCTGCTCAACGAAACCGCGCTCCCTGTATACAAGATGCTGAATGTGGCAACGGCCTACAGCGCCTCCTACGCGCAGAACTGGAAAAACACCTATGCGGAAGCGATTGCGCTGGATCTGATTTACCAGTATTTCAGGTCGTTGCTGTACGTGGTGGGCGACGCAGTAAAGATGGTGCAGTTGCCGGAGGATCTGGCCGAGGATTTCCGGAAACGGGTATCCGATGCCCGGACCCGGCTGGAGAAGGTCCGGGAGCGCAAGATCGCCCGCGTGGACATGACGATCCAGATGATGCAGTCGAGCATGCTCATCGAGCAGAAGCTCATCTCCTCGCTGAGCCCGGGGCTTGCCAGCTCCGTGCAGTGGTCGAAGGGGATCCGGTAGAGGACGCCGTGCCGGTGCCTGTGCAGCTATTCCGGGAGACGGGAAGCAGATAAATGCCGATCTGGGAGATTTACACATACGGAAGCGGGGCGTTTCTGGCCACCATATTCAATGGCGTCGTCGCGCTGATGGGGGCCAACGACTTCGTCACGCTGATGCGCCTTGCGGGAATCTTCGGCCTGATGTGGGTCACCATCAAGGCGGCGCTGTACAAGGGGCCGGTCGAGTGGACCTACCTGATCTGGTTCGTGATGATCTACGGGGTGCTGTTCGTGCCCAAGGTGGACGTGGTCATCGTGGACCGGCTCGACAACAACCAGACGCGCGTTGTGGCCAATGTGCCCTGGGGGCTGGGCGTATTCGCGGGGGTCACATCCCGGATCGGCGACTGGTTCACGCGCGGCACGGAGGCGGTTACCAGCCTGCCGGACGATCTCCGTTACCAGCGAAACGGCGTGGTGTTCGGCTCCACGCTCGTCGAGGCGGCCTCGAGGTTCGAGATCACCGACGGCCGCTTCATGGCCAACATGAGCGAGTTCATGCGCCAGTGCGTGTTCTATGACATCCTGCTGCGCCGTTACACATGGACCGATCTCCTCGAGGCCGAGGATACCTGGGAGTTCATCCGTGACAACACCTCCCCCATCTCCCGCGCCTTTGCCTACACCGCCGCGGACGGGACGCGGACCATTCTCACCTGCCGTAACGGCGCCCAGAACCAGCTCTCGAATGACTGGGAGACCGAAATCGACCGGGCAAGCCGGCTCTACGGTGTCCGCTTCAATCCCGGGCTCACCATGTCCGATGCCGCCGCAAAACTTCTTGCGGATCTGCCTGTCAGCTACGATTACCTGGCCGGAATATCCCGGGCCGGAGGCGACATCATCCGCGCCAACATGATGGCCAACCTGTTCCGGCGGGCCTTCGGCTCGGCGGCGGCGGAAGCCAACGCCGATGCGGCGGCGCAGGATTTTGCCCTGGCCCAGGCCGAGCAGCAGCAGTACACCACCTACGCCGTGATGGGCAAGCTGGCCGCGAAACTGCTGCCCCTGCTCAAGAGCATCTACGAGGGGCTGCTCTACGGCATGTTTCCGTTTCTGTTCCTGGTGTTCATGCTGCCCATCGGGGTCAAGATCTTCCTGGCCTATCTCAAGAACATCGTCTGGCTGCAGCTCTGGGCGCCCCTGTACGCCATCCTGAACCTGCTCATGACCCTGTATGCGCAGGGCAGCTCGACCGCTGCCGCCGCCCAGCTCGGCGGCCAGGCCCTTTCCCTGGCGACCCATTCGGGCCTTGCGACCGCCAACGCCGATGTGGCCATCATCGCGGGCTACATGGGCCTGTCGATACCGCTCATCGCCTACGGGCTGGTCTCCGGCGGCCAGATGGCCCTGTCGCAACTGGCGGCCCAGATCGGCGCCGTGGCCCAGGTGGCGGCCAACCAGGCCTCGGCTTCCGCGTCGACCGGCAACATCAACCTGGCCAATATCGGCGCCTACAAGACGGGGATGTTCCAGAACGTCACAAGCCCGACCATGGACTTCGGCCGGGCGCGGACGTTCGACGAGCATGGCGGCGCGATAACCCACACCCTCGGCGGACGGGCGGTGCGGCAGCAATTCCATCAGGACCTGGGGGTCGATGCCGTCTCGACCGAATCCCTCGTCACCAGCACACAGCACCAGCTTGCCAATGCCCGGTCCGCCGAGGCCCGCGCCGAAAAGACATTCAACGAGGAACTCGGCGCGGCCTTCACCCGGTCCATGGGCATGACCCGCGAGCAGCAGATCCAGGCGCTGCGCGCCAGCGGCTGGTCCGAGGACGAGGCCGCCCAGTGGGCGGAAACCTCATCCCGGATGAAGGAAATCAGCAAGCAACTCCAGCAGGAGCACGGCTTTACGAAAGAGCAGGCGGACAGGATCACCTATCTTGCCTCGGCAGGAGTAAGCTGGAGCGCCAAGGATATGGCCTTGATTGGGGCCGCCCTGAAGCCGACCGGGCTGGATATAAACGCTAGGGCAACAAGGGAAGGAGCACACTCCGAAACTGACAGGGTCATGGAGGCCTTCAAGGAAGCCCAGGCCGCCGCCGAGAAACACCAGATCACCGACAGTGTCGAATCGCTCAAGCGCTATGTCTCCGGCGACGAATACCGCACCCAGCAAGCCGGCCGGGCCGCGTTCGACTCCGGGCTTGGCGCGGATCTGCGGGACGCGGCCCGCGCAGGCCAGGCCTGGGCCGCCGCGGAGCGCGAAACCACCGCCTATCAGCAGACATTGTCCACGCTCAGAACGCAGGGCGAGAACTTCCGGGCCGGGCTGGTGGACCGGTTCGCGGCGGACGCCCAGGCGGCCGGGCTGTTCGACCACGACCTCCTGCGCAACCCGGCCCGCTCACGCGAGCTGGCCGACGCCATCGTGCGCTGGTCCGCGCTGACCCGCAACAGTGCCGTGGAGGGCCCGGAAGCGGCCCGGATGGCCATCGCCCACGCGGAGCGGGGCGGGTCGTTCGGCGGTCCGGATTCAGGCGTGACATCCCGCGTGCTCGGGGGCCGGGAAGCCGTCGACCAAGCGGCCGGTGAATACCGGAGCAGGGTCTCCGGCGAGGGCGCGGTCCGCCAGCAGGCCGCCCACAATCGCGGCGCGGTGGCCACCAACGCCCGTGGCACGGGGCTGGGGAACGACGGCACGGTGGAAAACGATGCCGGCGTGCCCGGCACGCCGCTGACAACCCGTCAGGATGTCAGAGAATTCCAGACCCGGGTGGAGTCGCACATCGAGGGCAAGGCGCCCTGGGAGGTCAACCGGGACAGGCGCGATATGGATAAGGACCACCATGATCGGCAGACGGAGGTCGATGGCCAGATAGAAAAAGGCCGGCGTGAAACCGAGGGTCTCACGCCGACCTGGATGAAGAAGGACTGAAATTGAATTTGGTGTTAGTCGTCAATATCTGCCCAGATGTTTCCGGGCAAGTAGCTGTAAGCCGGGTTCGTGAGAATATCGTCATCTTCGCTCGAATTGTCAATAAAGCGTCCCTCTGGGTCGTCATCACTGCAGCAACAGCGATTCATGGGTTCCCCTGAGTATCGTCCTATTGAAGCGAGAATGAGTGCAAACACCGCAATGAATGCCGAATTCTCGAAATAATCGAACACCACGCCATACACCAGGCTGCCGAGCGCTAACCCCAGCCCTGCCACGGTCCAGAGCTTCCGCCACACGGGCAGCTCGTCCCATGGCGTGGGATTGCGCCCCGCGCGGCGCAGGGCTTCCGCCTTTTCCCGCTGCTCCTCGAGGCGCTCCTGCGCCTTGCGCAGCGCGGCCGCGGTTCTGGCCCGTTCGCGGATCGCCCGGAGCTTCTCCTCGTCCCCGGCCGGGAGGCCGGTCGGCGCGTTCAGTGTTGTCTCGTGCATTTTCGTTGCCTCCTGAAGCAGGTATTTAGCCAAACCGGAAAAAATCGTCAAGTCTGTGGCTGCCTTTCCGACAATTTCCGATACTCAGGTTTCGGGGCGTATGTCCGACCCGGCGGTTTGCAATCGTCGAGCAAGCGCGACGAAAAGGTGACGAAAACGATGATATAGCGGATATGTTATATTTTGTTATTATCGAGGTGATCTGGACACCCGGGGTGCTGAAGCGGCTGGCCAGACTGAAGGAACGAAAGGGCCGTGAGCGCATTGTCGGGGTTTCCGGAGGTGACCGGCGTCAGGGTGCTGAAGAACCAGCGGTACGGCCTCCGCCCGCGGGTGGGCGATTACCGGGTGTTGTTCGATGTACTGGAGCACGCCCGCATCGTCAGCATCGAGGAGGTGAAAAAACGTGATGAACGCACATACTGATTTCCAGGTGATCGAGCAGGACGGCAAGCCGATCTTTGCCGTGGTGCCATGGGAACGCTTCCAGGAGATGGCCGAAGCCTGGCGGGCGGCGCAGATCCGCGAGCAGGGCATTCCTCAGGAGGTGGTGGAGCGGCATGTCGTTGGCGGCCTCTCGCTGGTGGCTGCCTGGCGCGAGCATCTGGGGATGACCCAGGCAGAGGTGGCACGGCGGGCGGGCATGAAGCAGTCGGCGGTGGCACGCATCGAGCGCGGCGATTCCAGGCCGCGTCATGCCACGTTGCGCCGATTGGCCACTGCGATGGGATTGCATGCCGGGCAGTTGCTGGCGGACGAGGAAGGCTTGGTTTAAGGTAACTGGACGGAGACATTTCCGGCTGTGGAACATGGCTATGCGCAACGCGCACCGGGAAACAAGGAGGAGCGTGATGCAAGACCGACAGCGCAGAGTGTTGCTATTGGTGGGATTCCTGTCGCTATGGGGTTGCGCGGATAATGCACCCAATAAACTTGCCGATATACAGGTGCGGAACGGCGAGGGGTTTGATGCGTTCGTACAACGTGTGACAGAGGACCATCCTTTTATGAGCAGAGATTTGCAAGATACGACCCGCGCGATATTCATGACAAATGGAAGTACAGAGGAGATGGTGACAGGGGAGTGCTCTACAAACCATATCAAAACAGCTCTTTTCGTGATGCAGCAAAAAAGTAGCCGCGGAGAATAAATGAACCAGAGTGCCAGAAAGTTCTTCGACAACAATTATTTGGATCGCTGCCAGGTTGCAACACCGCTCTTTCTCGTTGAATGGGTCTGGGAGCAGATTCATCAGCGACGAAAGGTTTTCCATTCCGTGCTCGATCTTGGCTGTGGAGATGCCCGTTTTGCGCTTTTTGGCGACTATCAGCACTATACCGGGATTGAAATCGATGAGGCGCATGCGCTCCGTTCCAATTTGCCGACCAAGGCCCGGGTCCGTTACGGTTGTGCCTTGTTGACGTCGTTCCAGGGATATGATCTTTGTATCGGGAATCCACCCTATGTACGGCATCATGATATGGACCGGGTCTGGCAACGAAGCATCGCAAGTACCATTGCGGATCTGATAAAGGTGCCCGTCGATCTCCGTGCCAATGCGTTCTTGTATTTCATGGCGAAAGCACTGGTCAGCACCCGGGAAGATGGGCTTGTGGCGCTTGTTGTGCCGTTCGAGTGGGTGGCGCGCCCTTCGGCGGAGTGGATCCGGCATTTCATAGAGAGAAACGGGTGGTCTGTCAGCGTCTATCGTCTTCCGGAGGGGGTCTTCCCCCGGGTTCTTACAACAGCATCGCTCTCAATCATCGACAAGGCGAAGAAGGATGGCCAATGGGTTTATTATGATGTGGCCGAAGATTTTTCTGTCCGGAAAGTCAATAAGCCCACTGGTACGAAACATGAAACCCTCGCGTACTCCCAGCGCCAGGATTTACTTTATGCCCAGAGAGGGCTGAGTCCTGGTACGCAGAAAGTGTTTTGTCTCACGGAAGAGGAGCGGTTGTACCGTGAGTTGCAAGTTGAACGGGATGTGTGCCCCTGTGTTACGACGCTCAGGGTCTTGCCGTCCGATTTCAAGGTGTTGTCACACGATCGGTTTTGGAAATACTATGTCAACCGGAATGCGCGCTGCTGGCTGATTCGGTCCGACAGGGTTTCAGTGAGCGATGAGTTGCGGGCTTATCTCGACTCGGTAAAGCCCGATCAGAGAAATACCGCCACATGCCGAAAGCGAACAGTCTGGTATCGGTACAAGCGCCCCGAGCCGGCCAGGCTGCTGTTCTCGACAGGGTTCGTCAAACATGGCCCGCAAGTGTTGGAAAACAGAGTCGGCGCGGTTCATCTCGGTGGCGTGGGCGGGATCTACGGGGACAAGGGGCTCCCCTACCAGAAGATTGCCGGGCACCTGCGCGGCATCGATTTCGAAAATCGTATCATCCATCATGCCAATTCGCTCAAGAAGCTCGAAATCAACCAGATGAACACGGCGTTACAGGAAATTCTGGGTTCCCTTCATGCCTGGTAAAGACAGAAAGATCCTGCGGTTCAGTATCCAAAGCCGTCTCCTGCAGGAGTTGGGGGAGCGGCTTGTGAGCTCCCCGGATGTGGCAATTTCGGAGCTCATCAAGAATGCTTACGATGCCGACTCGCCCACTTGTGTCATTGAGTATAAGCCGAACAAATATTTGATTATCCGTGACCATGGACATGGAATGACGCTTGATGATCTCAGAAACCGCTGGATGGCGATTGCGACCGGGCAAAAGGTAAAGGAGTTGTTCTCGCCAAAATATCGTCGCGTGCTTACCGGTTCGAAGGGGGTCGGCCGCTTTGCGGTCAGATCGCTCGGCAATCATCTGGAACTGATTACGACGGCTTATGACCGGAACCAGAAAAAGAAAACCACGATCAAGGCATACTTCGACTGGTCGCAATTGGACAAGACGCATGATCTGCTCAAGCTGGAAATACCCTACGAAATCCATCGCCGCTCGGATGAGCCGACTGGGACGACACTGAAGATAACCCGCCTGAACGCAGCCCTGTCGGAAGAAGTATTCACCCGGGTTCGCAGTGAAGTGCTGAGAATGGCCTCGCCACTGAGCGCGCTGAGGCCACGCGAGGGGGTTTTTGCCAAGGGTTGCAGGGGCAACGACGCAGATTTCGGAATCGAAGACCCCGGGTTCGAGATTACGATCAATGGATCGCACCAGGAGGACGAGGGCCCGGCAAGCCGGGTGCTCGAGCATTACGTCGGCAGGGTGGTGGTATCCCTGGAGGGTAAGCGACTCTCGGTGGAAACGGATTTCAGGGAGCATGGGAAGAAACGGATCGCTATTGAGCTCGAGTGTGGGCTGGGGACGCCCGTTTATGCGGACATACGCTACTTTCCCAAACGCAAGGGCGTGTTCAGCCAGATCGGCATCGATGGTCGTGCTGCTTGGGGCTGGGTCAGGGAAAGTCATGGGATCGGCATCTACGACAAATGCTTTCGAGTTCGTCCCTACGGCATGGATCAGGATGACTGGCTGATGCTGGATCGTGACGCGGTGCACAACAGGCGTGACTGGCGCACCAGGCTGGCCAAGAAGCATTTCCCGATTTCCGATGCCGACAAGGCCGATCCGGCCCGTAATCCCATGGTCAACATGATTACCAATTTCCAGGTGGTCGGGGCGGTGTTCGTGAACACCCGGTCGAATCCTGACAGGGATTCGCAGCATGTGCTCGTGCCGTCGATGGACCGACAAGGCTTCATCGAAAACGATGCTTTCCGCAGACTCTGGATGATCATTCGGTTTGCGGTCGAGTTTCTGGCCAACGAAGACAAGAAAATCCAGCTCCGGCTTGAGGAAGAGGAGCGAAAAAGAAAGCGGGAGGAACTGAAGCGCGAGCTGAGGCAAGCCATCGAACAGATCGAAAGCAGCAAAACCCTGACCAGGTCCGACAAAAAACGTATCATCACTCAGTACGAGACCTTTTATCACGATATCCGCGACCTGGAAGAGTATGACCGCAGGGCCCGGCAGGGCCTTGAGTTGATGGGTTTCTTGGGCGTGTTGGCCGGCTTCATGACGCACGAGCACCAGAGTGCCCTCTACGAGATGGAACAGATCACCGCACTGCTGGACCACTTTTCCGAGCAGGATGCCAGATTCGGCGATGCGGCGGAGCGCATACGCAGCAACATCAAACGGATCAGCGAACATGTCGAATACACACGATTGTTCATAAAGGGCATCAACTCCCCGGTCAACCCTGACCTGCGCGCCAAACCCCGAATCCGCCATGCCATAAAGCCGCTGCAATACTATGTAAAAGAGCAGGGTTATAAAGTGGTTATCGATGCGAATGACAAGGTGTTGATGCCCGCCGTACCCATTGCAATGTACGAGGGTATTGTGCTCAATTTGTTCAGCAATGCCCTCAAGGCCCTGGTTGCGGCCCCGGACTGCAAGGATCCCGGGATACGCATCTGCGCATGGAGTGATGCTGGCCACCACTATCTCACGGTTTGTGACAACGGCGTGGGTATTCCCGAGAAGGCGAAGAACCGCATCTGGGATCCGTTGTTCACGACCACCTCATCTCTGGACAATCCGCTGGGATCCGGCATGGGCCTCGGACTACCGCTCGTCAAACGGGTATTGGAAACCAATAATGGAAAAATCGAGTTGATACCGCCTTCCAACGGATTCAAGACCTGCTTCAAGGCCACTTTCCCAAGGGAGACCCGCTATGGACGAAACTGAAATCCTTTTAATCGAAGACCATGAAGTGATGCGGGAAAGAATCATCGGTCAGATCAACGCGGTAGTCGGCGCCGACTCGACAGCAAGGTTGTCGGTGGTTGACGAGAATAATGTTGATGCGCTGGTGGGGGAAAAAGGCGTCTCCAATGAGATGGCCCTGGCCGAGGGTATCAGGAAGAATTATCCAAACGTGGCCCTTATCGTCGTCGATCACGATCTCTCGAATCTGAAGAATCCTGCGATCTCCGAATCTTCTATCACCGCTGCGGCACATACGCTGGCGATACCGGTGTGTCGCTACCACAGGCGGCCGACCGGTTCGTCGCTTCGTATCGACGCCCTCTGGGAGCTCAATGCCCGGGTTTATTCCATCGATCTGGACGTCCCCACCGAGACGGACGAGAAGAGCAATCGCTTTGGCAGGGAGGTGCTCAACATTCTGAAAGGCTTCAAACAGATCGAAAGAGGTTATCAGGAGCTGGATGAGCCGATCAGGAAGAAGGGGGCCCCGTGCGTACTGAGCCATCTTCTCGGCAAGCCCAAGCTGGAGGACTTTTTTGCGGCCTATTCGGAAGGAATCTCGTTTCTGAACGATGTGCTTATCGTACGGAAACTCATGGAAAAAAGTTCGCATGAGGAAGCAGGGCAGACGTCGGAGCCGGAACCGGATGATTTGAACCGGCGCATTCCTTACATGCTCGGATATTGGCTGTACAATTTTATCCTGCGGTTTCCGGGGCTGATTCTCAATGAAAACGCCGCAGCCTCCTATCTGGATATCGACACCGAAGACTTTCAGAAAGAAGAGGTTTTGCGATGTTTCGATGAGGCCAGGTACAAGGGGCCGTTTTCAGATTTCCAGGGATACTGGTGGCGGCCGATGCTGGACGACCTGCTCATCGAGCATGGTGGCAGGGATGAAATCCTGCAAGCGGAGGGTCTCGATCCACAGTCGATCGCGCGCGCCAAATCCCATGTGTCGCGCAAGCCACCGGCCGGCTATTACGATATCTTTTCCGATCTACCCATCTCGAAAGAAGATTCCATTGGCAGCCTGAGCTGGATTCCCTCGGGTGCCGACCTGGCACGCGTAGACAGGAACCTGTACGAAGAAATTGCCCCGATTCTTGGGATATGAGTAAAAAATATTCAAAAATGAAAATGAGGATCCGTACAGGATGGCAAGACACCAAGAACTTAATCAACCATTTTTTTGACAAAACCGATCGCTCGTACAAATTACAGAGTTGGCCGGAAGTCATTTTCTCTTGCGAGGAAGATACTCTGCGTGTAGAGCTAAGCAAGCCTATTGCGTTGATGAACTGGCCTTTCAAGGCCAGCAGTTCCAAGAAGAAATGTCATATATTGGTGGATGGGCATTTTACTTGCCGTGCCGGCGCAGACGACAGGATAGAGCTGTTGTCCTATTGCACACGTATCGGGTATTTTGACCTGGAGTCTCATTCAAATCCCCAGTCAGTGACACCTATTGACGGGTATCATTTCGATATGGAAACGGATATCCAGCGAGCCCATCCTGTTTTTCATGCTCAAAGGCACGAGAAAGTATTGGTCGACAAGCTGACCGAAGTCAATCTCGAGCTTTATAACGACCCGCCTGCGTCAACCCTGCATCATGTTCACCTGCCCACGCCACAGATTGATCTTCTTTCTGCGTTGATACTGCTGATCGCGGATCATATGGTCTGCGATGCAGAAACTGAGGAAGGATTTTTTCAATTGGCAAGGCGGGCAAGAGAATTTATTCCACTGAAGGCCAATCTGGGTAACCAGGCGCAGTTGTCCCAGTGCATCGAACAAAGCGAGCTACTACTGGATCACTGGTATGCGCCTTTGACGTCCTGATCAGTGCAGATGGCCTGCGTCGGACGCGTTTTTTCTGGTTGGTGCTGAGCACGCAAGGGTCCCGCGCCATCAAGGTCGGTCGTCGATACAGCGTCGGCGAGGCACATTCGAAATGGCGGGTTCAGGGTCATTCAGCCAATCCGCTGACTCTCGTGGATATCGGCGACAAAACACAGCGAACGAGCCTTCAGGGCCTTCCTGGTCCACCACCGCTTCGGTCAGCAAGTGGTTCAAGGCCTCTGGCTCCGTTTCAACCGCTTCGCTCATGGGCAGTTGGGTCTTTCTCGAGGGCTGGAACAATCCGCGAATATAGCCATGAAAGGCGTTTCTGACGTGGCGCCTACGGGGCACCCTCGCCACTCGTCCCTCGTCACTCAAGCGCGCTGAGGTAGGTGGCGAGGGCGGCGATGTCCTGATCGGTGAGGTCGCGGGTCTGGGCGGACATGATGTTGCTGCGGCGTTTGCGATTGCCGTCGCGGAAGGCGGTGAGGGTGGCGATCAGGTAGGCGCGGCGCTGGCCGGCGAGACGGGCGTAGTCGCGGGTGCCGTGGCCGTCGGGGCCGTGGCAGGCGGCGCAGTGCTGGCGGAAGAGTTTCGCGCCGCGGGGGGCGAGCCGCGGGTCGGGGCGGGCGGTGCGGGGCGTGTTGGACGAGAAATAGATGGCCAGGTTGAGCTTGTCCTCGTCGCTGAAGTCCTTGGCCAGGGCCTGCATGACGAAGTTCTTGCGCCGACCGGTGGCGAAGTTGTCGATCTGCTTCCAGAGGTAGTGGGGATTCTGGCCGGCCAGGTTGGGCACGTCGGGCCTGCGACTGTTGCCGTCTTCGCCGTGGCAGACGCTGCACAGGATGGCCCGTTCGCGGCCGGCCTCGAGGGCCGCCTGGAGGCGCGCCGGATCGGCCTGGATGCGGGCGAAACGGGCGGCGAGATCGATGCGGGGCGCGGCGGCAGACTGGGCAGCCAGCAGGAAGAAAATGGCGCCAGCCACGAATGCGTTCGGATAACCGGTTTTCATGCAATCTCCGAAGACGTGCCGGGATGTCACTCTCGAGGCCGACCGACAAGACGACCTGCGCAGCAGTATAATATCACAACAATTGTGGGGTATCAGTACCACCCCTGGGGTCCACCCCTGGGTCCTCTCCCTTCAGTCCGCCACGGCAATTCCGCCGGTCAGCTATTATGCTTTTCCGTAACCAATCGCAGTGCGGTGGCCACGAACGCCCACGGCACGGGGCTGGGCAACGACGGTACGGTGGAAAACGATGCCGGCGTGCTCAGTTCGCCGCTGACAACCTGCCAATCCATCAGCGATTTCAAGACCCGGGTCGGTCCCACATCGGGGAAGCGACTTCTATCCTGACAGAGGGGGACATTGGGGCACCGAGGGAACCGGTTATACATTGGGTTCAATGGTTAATCCTTTCGCTATCTGTGGATATTGGCGCACATTGAACCAGTTCATGGCCACAAACAGTCTAAGGCAATGAAATCTTGCAAAACATCTTTCGCAAGATTATACTTGCTCTCCAGGAGAGGGAGCCCGCCATGTTTGAACACCTGTCACAAAAGCTTATTGGATATCGCGTCAAAGCTGCCCGCGAGGCGGCCGGCTGGACGCAGGACCGGCTGGCTGAGGCCATGGGGCTGAAAGACCGCCAGAGTGTCTCCGATATCGAAAACGGCAAGCGAGCGCTCAAGCCGGATGAACTCGTCCTCCTGACCGACACCCTGGATCGCGAACTCGACTTCTTCCTCGATCCATTCCAGGTCGCCGGCGAGGCCCAGTTTTCCTGGCGCGCCTCCCCCGGATTGGCCGAGGACAGCCTGGATGGTTTCGAGTTGAGGGCCGGCCAGTGGATCGGCCTGCTGCGTTGGTTGCGCGAGAAAGAGCAGGACCGGTCCAATCCCCTCAAGCACACTCTCCGGCTCACCACGCAGTCCTCATACGAGGATGCGATCGCCCGCGCCGAGAGCTTGGTCGAGGCGCTCGATCTGGGCGTTGTTCCGGCCGAGCGACTGGCCGAGAAGATCGAGCAGGAGCTCGACGTCCCGGTCCTGTACGTCGACACGATCGATACCCCGGCGGGGGATTCAATCTCCGGTGCGACCTGCCATCTCCAGGATATGGGTGTGATCCTGATCAACCGCAACGAGCCAGAGGCCCGTCGCTTCTTCGACTTGGCTCACGAACTGTTCCACGCCCTCACCTGGGATGCCATGAAGCCGGACCACCGCGAATCCAATTCTGTCGAAGATCGGGCCAAGGGCAAACGCATCGAGCAGCTGGCCAACAATTTCGCCGCTGCTCTGCTGATGCCCCAGTCATCTTTGACGGCTCTGGTCGACAAGCGTCGAATCGATGACGTAAACCACCTTGCAGATGTGGCGGCACAGTTGCGCGTCGCGCCATCGGCCCTTGCGTGGAGACTGTTCAATCTGAACTGGATAGGTACGGAAACGCGGGATGCCCTTATACAGGAGCACCAGCGCCCATCCGTGGCTGGCACACCGAAGCGTTTCTCCCCGGCCTTTATCGGCATGTTGCACCGCGCGATCGACAGAGGCCACCTGTCCGCCCGCAAGGCGGCCAAAGCCATGGGGGTAAACCTGACGCAGCTCGTGGACCTGTTTGCCGAGCACTCACTATCCGCGCCCTTCGAGTTGTAAGGGTGCGTCAGGCATGGCAAAGACGCGAGTCTTCATCGACACCAATATCATCATCGAGGCATTCCGAACAGGATGCTGGACGGCGATTTGCAACAAGTTCGCCATCGAGACAGTCGACAAATGCGTCGAGGAAGCCCTGACCGGCAACCCAAGGGAACCAGGGCATGTGCACATTGACAGGGCCACCCTGGTGGGGGGGCTTGCAGGGCGACACCAGGTAGGGAAACTTGAGATTGCGAATCTGGTGCTTTCACACCCATCATGCCAAGGCCTCGACGCCGGCGAACTACACCTGCTTGCCTGGCTGCATGCTCAGGGCCAGCTTCCTGATGCCGTGATCCTGGTTTCGACCGCGGACAAGGCTGCAATCGTGGCCACCGGCAACATAGGATGGCTTGGTTCACTCACATCTCTTGAACACCTGGCCCGGCAATCCGGTGTGACACCAGGGCAAATCAACAGCTTGGCACGTCACTACCGAGATGGTTGGCTGGATGAGATCAGAGTAAAGATTCGCCTTGGTGTCATTCCGTAGGAACACGGCAGTACAGAATCAGCCAGGCTTGGCCTGACGCAACCACGGAACAGCAGCTATAGCCCAGCCGTCATTGAGTAAGGGTTCCGGATGTGGCGCAATCCGATTACGGAAAGTTTTATTCAGACTTTCCGCGCATGTGACGGATGATGGCACCGCTGCCAAGATGGGTCTCGATATACACCCTGTAAGGTGGGATCAGGTTGATGCTCCGTCAATGAGAGCCACCAGAATTTCACCATCACGGTCGGTATCGACTTGTTTCACCACCACGGTATCACCGTCAAGGATACCGGCACCGACTGTCGAATCGTCCTGTACGGGCAACGCATAACGATCGGGGGCCGGGCAAAAAATCGGCCAGGTTGAGTGTCCTCGCCTTGGATCGCCTCGATAGCCTGCCTGCGGCAATTTGGCCGACCAGGGGCAACGTTGGGCTGGTCTCATCTCCGGCAAGACGCAAACCCCGCCAGTCCGACCATTCCCAGATCACATACCCTTATCCATCAGGGCATGCACCAGCCGGTGGACTGCCACTTCGAATGGGTGCCCAGCGCATGGCCTATCTCCTTCAGCGTTGGGGCATGGCCATGGCGATCGATGTAGCGCTTTATTGTTACAAGGAGGTTCGCCTGTTTCTGCGTCAGCATGTAAACGTTCTTAAAATGTTCCCATAGTACAATAGCGAACACTTCAAGAACCTTCAAGTCTGTGCCAAAGAGCCTAAAATGGCACACCCAAGGGAAGGGGTAGTAACGGAAGGGGCTTGCCCGAAAGGGCTGTCGCAGCGCCTGATGGGGCGCTGCTGGAAATGGGAAAAGGGACTTTCTGGGTACGCTAGTATCCACACTGGGGGCTCACTGGGACGCAGGTTACTGTGGTGCAACCGTGACGAGAACGAGAAATAACATTGATGCCGAATTGCTGGGCAAGATTGTATTTGCCCGTTTCCTCGAGTTGCCGCTCCAGAAGTTCGAACGTTTGGTGCGAAGACTGGAAGGTTCGGTCGAATTCGCCACCCTGCGCCCGGTCGTGATCCCCGCTTTGTTGCAGGGGGCGCGGGTTTCGGAGGTTGGTCATTCGCGATCGTGTCCCGCAGCGGTATTGGGCGAGGTGCATGAGACAGGACAAGGGCTGGAATTCGTTTATCGCCATGCAAGCTATGCGCGGGAGTACCATTTCGACGAGGAAGCCATCAAGCAATTTACCACCGATCCGGCTTTGCCGGGTGATGTGGCCGGAACGTTCCGGCGGCTTCGGCTGATCAACAGCCGGAACCGGCTCACCCATGCACTGATGCAGGCGCTACTCGAGCACCAGGCGGAATATTTGCGTACCGGACAGCCTTTGGTGCTTGCGCCGCTCAGCCAGGCGGCAATTGCCGCCCGGCTGCGGTCCAATCCGGGACTCTCCGTTGTGGCCGACCCGGGGAGGCTCTCCCGCGTGGTGCGGGGGCTGGCGGTCGCATTACCAGGCGGAAAAATCATCCCCCTGAGCGGTTTGTTCCCCACGCAGAGGAAGGTCCATTGTCACTACGTAGACCATGTGATAAAAATTGAAAAGTCCTGGTTGTTGCAAGGACTATTGAGCAAGCCCCTGACGGATGAAGGGATCGCCGAACACATCCGGCGTGAATTTGGTGCGAACGTGTCGCGCCGCACGGTGGCGAACATACGGCATGATCTGGCGATCCCCGATTACCGAAGTCGGGGGCAGCGGCTGGACTACCTGGCGGCCACCGCCGGGTTTTCACCGTTGGTTCCGCTGACCCGCCAGGCGTTACGCTCGGACATCCCGCCGGAGCCGGGCGTGTACGAAATTCGCGCACCCGGCGGGCATCTCATTGAGGACAGGCGGAGCGGGCTGGAGGAAACGGCTGGTTCGGGCGCACAACCGGTTGTCTATATCGGTTCCAGTGGCGATCTGAGCAAACGTCTGGCTGATCATCTTCGGGGTAGCAGTGGTAATGCATTGCTGCACCGGTATGTTGCCGGCGGAACCGCACGGGTGCGGTTTCGTCTGATCGATGAAGGATGGCGCCTGATCGAGCGGGAGTTATACCGGGTATTTTGTGAGACGTTCGGTGCGCCGCCCCTTTGCAACCGTATGAGTCCGTGACTGAATCTATTCTCACAAGATCACGCGATATTCACATTTCGCATTATGCAGAATTTGATGCTGTTTAACCGCTTCCAAAAATTGCATATCGAAAACCATCATCTTGTTCACGCAGTTGCGCTTCGCTTCACTCGCTGTAACCTGCTCGTGGCGGGACTTGCAGCCGCAGGGGGGCGCCCATGCTGGACGCACATGAAAAACCGGCCTGACGGCCGGTTCTTCATGGCGAGAACGGTACACCTTCAGAAGTGGAAAGTCACCGTCGCACTACTGGACACCGTAAACGACTCACCGCCCTTGTCATAGTAGCGCATGAACTCGATCCCTGCAGACCAGCGTTCCCAGCGCAGATTCGCCCCCAGTCCGTAGCTCGGACTGGAACCGTCTGCACTGACTGTTGTGCTGCCCTGCGAGAATGTCATGGCAAGACGCGTATATCCCAGGGCACCGTAGAGCTCGAAGACTTCCCCGAGCGGCAGCTTGCCAATCGCATAGGCCCCTAGCAGGGAATCGAGCTTCAGGTTGACACCGGCATTCGGTCCGCTATAGAAAGTGTCATCACTGGTACCCGTGCCATAACGCGCCTCGATGCCGAACACTGGATTGAGCATCATACCACCACGGAAAACAATCAGGCCGGGATTGGCTTCACCACCCGCCCCGTCGTCGTAGGTGCCTTCCGACGCGATCTGCACGCCAAGATAGCCACCCGGCTCGGCTGCAGCGACCGTGGCACTGAAGAACACACAGGCAAACCACACGATGATCGCTTTTTTCATAAGCTTGTTTCCTCCTCATCGGATCCTGGGTGAATGTCTGTGGGCAATCGCCCCACACAGTATACTGCGCAAACAGAATACCAACTAGCGCGACCTTGCAGGCTCAGCGATGATTCCCTGTAGGGAATCAAGACCTGGGGCCGGTGATGAGCGCAGTCATACGTTTCTTGTGTATCCCTTGACAGTGATTCTGTAAATCGGTATGAAGAACTCGGTTGACATGCCTGGCGTTTTTCCTTTTTTATCTTGGTCATTGGTGAAAATAAATAAGTACCGTCCGTGTCCGACCAATCTTTCTTCAATCGCATTATTGTGGGGATAGGTCCGAATCCGTGTGTCACGAACTGACGACAGGTATGACAGATTTGTCATTGATGTCTACCATTCATTTGCGAATGGAAACCGGCTTGCGCAAGCAAGCAAGCAAGCAAGCAAGCAAGCAAGCATAGCGCCTGTTCGACGCGGCT
>Ga0256841_1000573_pt1 | contig 36987 bp, 32 predicted proteins | sample 356308metaG_FD_185971 | JGI IMG/M metagenome (GOLD analysis project Ga0256841, IMG submission 185971) | Hydrothermal vent microbial communities from Mid Atlantic Ridge, Atlantic Ocean - 356-308 | ecosystem: Environmental > Aquatic > Marine > Hydrothermal vents | place: Atlantic Ocean: Mid... | reverse complement strand
CGCGCATGTAGCGCCAGAGATTGTTGGCGATCCGCCCGACGCCGAACAAGAACAGAACGACGATCGCCCCGTTGATCACGATGCCCACGCGGGTCAGCTGACCGCGCAGATAGAAATCGTGAATGGGACCCCAGGCCCAGGCGACGCCGGCCGCAAGCAACGCGCCCAGCACGACCATGCGCACCAGCACCCCCCGGCTCACGTTCCTGTGCACGTCGATCATCGTTGCGGCGACTCCTGCGTCGTGCCTGTTGGGACGGCGGCCTCCCCGGCCGGGGCTTCGGTCCCCAGATGACGCCAGGGATTCGCGCGCACGCGTTCCGGGCCGGCGCCGGAACGGACCGTGCGCGGGGGCTCCGCCTGACCCGTCGGCGTGGTTTCCACCCACCGCGGCAGCATGGGCGGACGAAACGGAACAGGTGGCAGGGGACTGCGTTGTACGCGTCCCCTTGCGCCGCCGCCGAACGAGCCGCAGAAGAAGAACGCCCCGGCCGACTGCCATACACCCGCGGCACACAGGCACAGCCCCACCGCCATCACCCCCCGGAACCCCTTGCGCACACCGGCGTCCCCCGCATGATCCGCGTGGAAGCTCCACTATACAACAACGACGGTCCATGGCCGGCCCCTCCCGGGGCCCCGGATGACGAGGCGAGGCGGTGGGACCAAAAACCAGTATCATTCGGCATCTCGCCGTTGCGGCCCCATGTAGATCCATGCGACTCATTTTCCTTCTCGCCCTGGCCGTGCTGGGATACGCCGCCTGGCGTTGGCTGCAGAAACAGTCCGGGGTGCAACGCTGGCAGGCCCTCGCGATCACGGCAGCCGTGCTGCTGGTGGCGCTGGCTGCGGCGGGAAAGCTCAACTGGGTGTTCGCGGCCATCGGCCTGGCGCTGCCTTTTCTGCGCAAGCTGTGGGCGCTCCTACCCTACTTGCCCGCGCTGCAAAGGCTGTTTCGCGGGGCAAGGGCCGGCCAGGCACCCGGGAGCGGCGGAAGGGAACCCGGAGCGGATACGCGCGAAGGACCAGACGAATCCTCCCCGCATGCGCGGACCGGCCTGACCGCCGCGGAGGCCTGGGAGATCCTGGGTCTGGAACCCGGGGCCAGCGCCGAGGAGATCGTCGCCGCCCATCGGCGCCTGATCCAGAAACTGCATCCGGACCGCGGGGGATCGGCCTACCTGGCCACTCGGATCAACCAGGCCAAGGACCTGCTGCTTGGCAGGCACGGCGCGTGATCCGCCTCACGCCGAATCTCGCGATCCCGCAAAGCGAGATTCAGATCGAATCGGTGCGTGCCCAAGGCCCCGGCGGCCAGCACGTCAACAAGGTCTCCAGCGCCGTGCATCTGCGCTTCGACATCCGAGCCTCCTCCCTGCCCGAAGACGTCAAAGGGCGGCTCTTGCATCTCCGTGACCGGCGCATCACCCGGGACGGAGTGATCGTCATCAAGGCCCAGCGCCATCGCACGCGGGAACGCAATCGGGCCGAGGCACTGGAACGCCTGGCGGAACTGGTGCGCGGCGTCCTGCACCCCCCCAAACGACGCATCCGCACCCGTCCCACGGCCGCCGCGCGGCACCGGCGCATGGAAGCCAAGCGGCGCCGCGGCCGCATCAAGGTGCTTCGCCGCCGCCCCTCGCCCACCGAATGAGGCCCTGCATGCGCCCCGGCACCCACGGCGGCCGACAGGCTCAACCGTCTTCGTCGGAGAGATCCGGATCCCACCCGAGTTCCCGCGCACGGCGCACCGCATCCCCATAGATGCGCGCGTGACGCTCGCGTAGCTCTGAGGGCAGATTGCTCACCAAGTGCCCATAGGGCTCCCAGGCCTCGGTGACCCGGTCATACAGTTGCTGGATCTGGGCCATGGCCCACCCTTCGCAGGTTTCCGACTCGGGGATCAGTCCGAACACCCAGGCATCCCGGATGATCGTTCCCGTGGGGGTCATGCCTCCGTACTGATCCTTGTCGATGCCCACGTACCTCTTTTCGGCCATCGGATGGTCTCCTGCAACGGCACGAGCCGGGAAAAACACCTGTAGAGTATAAAGAATGAGACGCCCGGCAGGAGGGCCATTCAGAAGCACACCATGTCCACATCCGCGATCACCGTCCGCCGCGCCCGTGCCGGCGACCTGGACCCCGTCAACGCCGTGGTGTCCGCGGCGGTGCGGACCTGGAACCTGCCGCAACGCGTGTTGCGTCTCGCCCTTCCCGGCTACCGGTACCGAGTCGAGGATCTGGAACACCTGCACCTGCTGGTGGCCGAAAACCTTCGAGGAGAGATCCTCGGTGTGGCGGCCTGGGAGGAGGCCCGTCCCGGGGAGCGGATGGAAGACCGCCCCACCGCTTGGCTCCACGGGCTCTATGTCCATCCCGCCCACCACCACCGCGGGCTGGGGAGGCGGCTGCTGGAGGCGGCCCATGCGGATCTCGCGCAACAGGGTTACCAGGCGGTGCTCGTCAAGGCGCACAAGGGCGCAACCGGATTCTTCCGGCATGCCGGTTACCTCCCGCTCGACGGGGAAGAGACCTTCCCGCTGCGCATGGGCAGGACGCTCGCCCCTCCGCGCCCCGTATAATGGGCAATCATGGGCAAGGCGAAGAAAAAGAAAAACAAGGCCGACGGCAGTGCCACCATCGCGCTCAACAAGAAGGCCCGGCACGACTACTTCATCGAGGAGACCCTGGAGGCCGGACTCGCCCTGCAGGGCTGGGAGGTCAAGAGCCTGCGCGAGAAGCGCGTGCAGCTCAAGGAGGCCTACGTACTCGTCAAGGACGGAGAGGCGTGGCTGTTCGGCGCCCACATCTCCCCGTTGCCCACCGTCTCCACCCACTACACCCCGGACCCATTGCGCACCCGCAAGCTGCTCCTTCACCGGCGGGAGATCGACCGCCTCACGGGGGCGGTGGAACGGCGCGGCTACACCCTGGTTCCGCTGGCCCTGTACTGGAAGAACGGGCGCGTGAAGCTCGAGATCGGCCTGGCCAAGGGCAAGAAACTGCACGACAAACGCGCCGCCCAGAAAGAACGGGACTGGCGGCGGGAACAGCAGCGGATCCTCAAGCGCGCCTGAGGCCAAGAACTTCAGCACAGGAAAAAGGCCCCGGTTTCCCCGGGGCCTTCGAGCAACACTACACCGCCTTGCGCGGCTGGTGGAATCAGATCGAGCGCCGGCGACGCAGGATCCAGCCAGCGGCGCCCAACGCCAGCAGGCTCCATGGCCCCACCGCGCCACCGCCGCTCGCGCCCTCGACCCGCACCGACACCGTATCCGTGGCGATGGCCCCGTTGTCGTCGGCGACCGTCAGCCGGAACACCAATGTCCCGTTCTGGTTGGGGGCCTGGAACGTGGGCCGGGCCGTATCCGGCGCCGACAAGGTCACCGCCTTGCCCGAGACCTGCTCCCACCGGTAGGTGATGGGGTCGCCCTCGGGATCGGCGCTGCCGGTTCCATCGAGTTGGACGGTACTCTTGGCCCGGACGGTCTGATCCGGCCCTGCGTCGGCCCGGGGCTTGAGATTGATGTCGAGGGTCACCGTGTCGGTCTTCGACTCCCCGAAACGATCCACCGCGGTGAGCTGGAAGACCAGCACCCCATCCTGTGAAGGCACGGTGAACGTCGGCGTCTTACTGGACGGATCGCTGAGCTGTACGGTGGGGCCGAGGGTCTGCACCCAGGTGTAGGTGGCCTGGTCCCCCTGGCTGCGGCTCCCGTCCAGGGTCACCTGCTCGCCCTCGGTCACGATGCCGTCCGGTCCCGCGTCGGCGACGAGCTCGATCTTGCACACGTACAGACGCACGTCGTCCAGGAACCAACCCAGCGTCCCTGCGCTCGGATCGGTGGAGATCCGCCACCGGAACCGCGCGTGCTGACCGGCCAGCGGTTCCAGGTCCAGGCGCGTGGACACATAACCGTGGCTCACACGTACGAAGGCCGCGTGTCCCGGATTCGGATTGCCCTGATCGGGGTCCAGCGCCCCGTTGTACCCCTGCCCCGCCGCAATGAGATGACCGGCGTCGAACCAGGTCTTGCCGCCGTCGGTGCTGTATTCCAGGAAACCGCCGTCATAGGTGCGGGTCCCGGCCGCTCCTTGCTCGAACTCGAAGGCATGCCGGAAGTGCAGGTGAGCTTGGTGTGGCACGCCGACGGCCGGAGCCATCTCCGCGACCGCATCGGTGGTCTGAGCCGGCGCCGGCGCCCAGAGTGCACTCTGGCCCGACGTCGCGTAGCCCGCCACGTAGCCCCACACCGACGGGCCGCCGAGGGCACGAAACACCCAGTTCCCGGAGGCGGGGTTCTCCATGTCGTCGAAGAAGTAGTCGTGCGGGACCTCTCCGGCGGGGCACAGTTCCGCCTCCGGGTTGAAGCCGGGGGCCGGTTCCTCGTCCATCTCCACCGCTTCGGCCGCGGCCCGGACTTCCGCGCAATCGGCCTCGGTGATCCCCCGGGTACCCACCAGGTTGAGGCACGCCTGCTGCAGCGCGTAGTAGAGGTCGAGATAGTCGCTGCCGGAAGTGAGCAGATTGGTCAATGCCTCGTAGTGGATCGCCGCGACTTTGTCCAGCCCCAACCCGCGCACGGTGATGCCGTTGAACGTGTCGCCATCCGTCATCAGGTAGGCGGCCTTGTTGCCGATGCCGCTGTTGATGTGCACGCCGCCCTGATCCGTGCCCGCCCGGTGATAGAGGGGACTGCTCATGCGGTCGGGCTGGGCGGTCCCGAAGGGGCCGAGACGCTCCGTGCTGGCCGGATTGCTCATGTCGCGCACCGCCCCGCCGAACGCCGGGGCATCCTCACCGAGGAGCCAACGCACGGCCTCGGAATCGTCACCGGCCCCGTCGGTGAGATCCACGAACTCGCCGAAGATGTCGGACATGGATTCGTTGATGGCGCCGGCCTGGTAGTAGTAGAAGAGATTGGCCTCGGCCTGGGTGATCCCGTGGACCATCTCGTGGGCGGCGATGTCGTCGGCCACCGCGCCATCGCAATACGTCATCTCGTCGCCGTCCCAGAACGCGTTGGGGCACGAGACGCCATCGTTCCAGTGCACCGTGGAGATCAGGGGCGAACCCGCCCCATCGATGCCGTCACGACCGAAGCGCGAGAAGAAGAAGTCGTACGTGGCGCCGGCGAACCGGTGCGCATCGTCACCCTCGGGATCCACACCGCCGGTGCAGTCGGCCTGCGCCTCCGTGCACAGCAGGGTCCGGCGCTGCACGGGCGTGCCGTCGGCGCTGTAGGTCATGCGGTTGCGGGCCGCATCCACTTGGTTGAAGTGCAGCGCGATGGAGCCGTCGCGCGCATCCACGAGCACCAGCTCTTGAACCGGCGCCTGGGCCGCGGTCACCTCCACCTTCCACGCCAGGCGAACCGGCCCCTGGCCGGGCTGCAGGAGCTGCGGATCGTACACCACCAGCTCCGGCTTTCCCGCCTCCAGCGTCGAAGGCTCCGCCGCATACCACTTGGCCACCGCCGACAACGCCGTCTCCACCGCCCGCGCCGACGATACGGATGGAGCCACGTCCACGCTGCCGGGGGTCGCCTCACCGTTGATGGCGGTCACCGCTCCGTCGGGTGCGACCTGCACCCGCAACTCGCCCCCCAGGACCGGCACTCCGCCCACCACCTGCCGGTAGCCGGCCACGGCCCGCCCGTCGGCCAGGGTGCGGGTCCATGCCGGCTCCAGGTCCGTGGAGGGGTTGCGAATCCCGAACAACGGTGCGTATTGCTGCAGGGCCGCCGTCGCACGCGCCTGCGCCGTCGCCTGCTTGGCCAACGGCGCGTCCACCGGCAGCGCGGAGCCCGGCGGCCCTCCCAGAAAGCGAACCCGCGCCCCGTCCGGCCGGACGGCCACCCGGAACCCCTGCTTCTGCAACGCCGCCACCGAAGGCGGCACGGACGCCTGTACTGTCCCCGCGGCCAGGAACATCGTTCCCAGCGCGACCCCCACACACCAGCGCAATCGTTCCCCGGTCCTCGACATGATTTCGTTGTCCTCGCTGCCGTTCCCGCCTCGGGGAACCGCCGGACGGTCGAGCCGCACCTCCTGCGGCGCGCTCGTGTTACCCATCCGTCCGGCACCTCCCCTGTGGTGTCGTATTCCGACCCGGCCCTTCCGGCACGGATCGCCCAGCCCGGCGGCGCGCCCGACCTCTGCCACCCCGGTCCATGGCAGACGCGTCGCAACCGTTCCTACTGGCAGTCCCTGCGTGACCCGGCCGACTCGAGCAGTGCAAACCACGCGGCCAGTTTCCCCACGAGTGCCTGGCGCGGACCCCGTTCCGGACCGCCACCGCCGGTCCAGGACGAGCTGCGTTCCTCGCCCCGCGCCCCGATCAGCTTGAGAGCGTAATTCATGCAGTCGGGACAGCGTCTCCGGAAAACGTCGGACGGTGTGTTTTTCCGGTCGAACCCCACTTGGTCCGCCAGGGCGGACAGCTCATCCAGCTCCGCAGGATCCAGGCGCCCTTGGGCGCAGATGCCACGCCGGTGGTCGATCACGCGCACGCGGCCCTTCCCATCCACGCGCACCTCACGAACCACCCCGGCGAACCCCCCACTGACCACCAGCGTCAAACGCTGGAACCGCGCCGGCTCCTGCGCCTTGCGCCCCTGGGCCTGGACGCAGCCCAGCAGAATCGACGCCACGGCCAACAAGGTCACGATCCGCATCGTCATGCCCTCCATCATCCCCCCTGCCCGAGGGCCGTCTCTGCGCCACGCAGCGGCGGCATGGCTTGAAGACGGTAGAGAATGAGCCGCACCGCCTCACGCTCCATGTCTTCCCGACGCACCGCGGCCTCGGCGTCCACGGCCAGCACCTGGTTGGGATCGAACAGCAGGGTCCGCGTGAGGTGCAGCGTCACTGGAGCCAGCAAGACCCGTCCCTGCGGATCCGTCACCTCATAGCGCACGTCGGTGAACAGCGCATACTCCTGTGCCTTGCCGGTGGCGCCCACGGAGACGACCCGCAGCCCCGATCGGTTGAACAGGATACGCAACACCGCGTCGGCGGGTTTCCCGGCGCTCACCACCCGGATGCCATGGGCCGTGAGCCGCCGGCGCAGCTCCGCCCCCAGTACGGAAAACGCCGGTGCCCCGCGGACCTCGATCCGCTCCAGCCCGGCCGGTACGGCGATCCGGCCCCGGGGGTGGAAGCCGCAACCGGCCACCAACGCCGCCCAGACCAGCATCACCCACCGCCACCGGCAAACGCCCCCGCCTTTCATCCGACCACGAAATTCACCAAACGCCCGGGCACGACGATCACCTTGCGCACCGTCTTGCCCTCCAGGTGGCGGGCCACGTTCGCATGCCCCCGGGCCAGGGCCTCCAGCCGCTCCCGGTCCGCCTCGGCGGGCACCGTGATGCGCGCCCGAAGCTTGCCGTTGACCTGCACGCCGATCTCCACCGTGGCGGCGGCCAGCGCCGCCTCGTCCACGGCCGGCCAGCCACCCTCCAACACGTCCTCGCCCAGGCCCAGCTCGCGCCACAGCGCGTGCGCCACGTGCGGCGCGATGGGCGCCAGCAACCGGATGACGATGGACAGCCCCTCGCGCAGCACCGGCGCGGAGGCCTCGGAGGCGTCCAGCCTGGACAGGGTGTTCACCATGGTCATGGCCGCCGAGACCACGGTGTTGAACTGCTGGCGCTCGTAGTCGTAGAGCGCCTTTTTGAGCGCGGTATGGATCTCGCGCCGGGCCTCGCTCAACGATTCGGAGAGCCGCCCGGCCTCCAGGGGGCCGGCCGCGGCCACCAGCGCGGCGCGGCCCATGGCCAGGTTCCACAGCCGGCGCAGAAAGCGATGCGCGCCTTCCACACCCTCGTCGGACCACTCCAGGGTCTGGTCCGGCGGGGCGGCGAACATGATGAACAGGCGTACCGTATCGGCCCCGTAGCGGTCGATGAGCGTCTGTGGATCCACGCCGTTGTTCTTGGACTTGGACATCTTCTCGAGCCCGCCGGGGGTCACCGGCTGCCCGTCGCCGGTCCACACCGCCTTCACCACGCGCCCCCGAGCGTCACGCTCCACCTCCACCTCGGCGGGGTTGAACCACTCCATCCGGCCGTCCGCGTGTTTGCGATAGTAGGTCTCGGCCACCACCATGCCCTGGGTGAGCAGGCGGGTGAACGGCTCGTCGCAGTGGACCAACCCCTCGTCGCGCATCACCTTATGGAAAAACCGGGCGTACAGCAGGTGCAGGACAGCGTGCTCGATCCCCCCCACATACTGATCCACGGGCAACCAATAGTCGGCGCGCTCATCCACCATGGCCGTGTCGCAGTCCCAGGAACAGTATCGGGCGAAATACCACGACGACTCCACGAAGGTGTCGAAGGTGTCGGTCTCGCGACGCCGGCCATCGCCGAGATCATAGAAGGCCGGCATCCGGGCCAGGGGAGAACCGGTGCCGTCCACCACCACGTCCTCGGGCAGCACCACCGGCAGATCGGGAGCCGGTTCCGGCCTCCCGTCGGGCCCGTAGACCACCGGGATGGGGCAACCCCAGTAGCGCTGGCGCGAGACCCCCCAGTCGCGCAACCGCCAGTTGACCCGCCGCCCCCCCAGACCGCGGGCCTCCAGCCAGCCGGCCACGGCGTCGAAGGCCGCCTCCGAGGTCAGCCCATCGAAGGGCCCCGAATTGCGCAGCACGCCCCTGTCCGTATAGGCCCCCTGGGACAGATCCGGATCGGAACCATCGGGCGGAAACACCACCGGCTTGATGGGCAGGCCGTAGCGGCGGGCGAATTCCCAGTCGCGCTGGTCGTGAGCCGGCACGGCCATCACGGCGCCGGTCCCATATCCCATGAGCACGAAGTTGGCGGCGAAGATGGGCACCCGCTCCCCCGAGATCGGGTGGATGGCCTCCAGGCCCAGCGGATACCCCTTCTTCTCCAGGGTCTCCAGATCCGCTTCCGCCACCGCACCCCGCCGGCATTCCTCCACGAAGGCGGCCAGCTCCGGATCCTGTTCGGCCCGCTCCAGTGCCAGGGGATGCTCGGCGGCCACGGCCACGTAGGTGACCCCCATCACGGTGTCGGGCCGGGTGGTGAAGATCCGCAGCCGTTGCTCGCGTCCGGCCACCGCGAACTCCATCTCCACCCCCTCGGAGCGGCCGATCCAGTTGCGTTGCATGGTGCGCACCCGCTCCGGCCAGCCGTCCAACCCATCGAGGTCGTCGAGCAACTCCTGGGCATAGTCGGTGATGCGCAGGAACCACTGCTCGATGCGGCGCTTCTCCACCGGCGCCCCGGAACGCCAGCCGCGCCCGTCGATCACCTGTTCGTTGGCGAGCACGGTCTGGTCCACCGGATCCCAGTTGACCGTGGCCTGGGCGCGGTAGGCCAGACCCCGCTCCCACATGCGCAGGAACAGCCACTGCTCCCAGCGGTAGTAATCCGGATCGCAGGTGGCCAGCTCGCGACGCCAATCGTAGCCGAAGCCCAAGCGCCGGAGCTGGCCACGCATGTACTCGATGTTCTCGCGCGTCCATAGGGCCGGCGGTTTGCCGTGCTTGATGGCCGCGTTCTCGGCCGGCAGGCCGAAGGCGTCCCAGCCCATGGGCTGGAGCACGTTCTTGCCCCGCATCTTCTGATAGCGGGTGATCACGTCTCCAATGGTGTAGTTGCGCACATGCCCCATGTGCAGGCGGCCCGAGGGGTAAGGGAACATGGACAGGCAGTAGAACTTCTCGCGCGAGGGGTCCTCCACGGCACGGAAGCTGCCGTGTTCCTCCCACCATTGCTGGGCCTGGGCCTCGATGGCGCAGGGATCGTATTCCTTGCTGGGCATGATCGGGAATCGGGCCGGAGACGAACGGCATGGGAGCATAACAGCCGGCCCGCCGGGTGCCAACGGCCGGCCACACCGGCTCGACCCCGGCGCTGCACGACACCGGAGCGATACGGTAAGCTCCCACGGAGAGCCACTATGGAGTGCCACCATGACCACTGAACGACAGAACCGGGAACTTGCGGGTTACCGGAAGATGCTGTCCCGGGTGCTGAAGTCCCTGGAGGATGCCGAACACAAGACCGCACAGACCTTGCAGGAGGCCCTGGCCACGGCAAAGGAAAAGGCGGTGGAGCTTGGCGAGCTCACCCGAGAGGAGGCCGAGCGCATCGGTGACTACGTGCGGCGCGATCTGCGGGACCTGGCCTCCTACCTGGAGCACGGGGAGAACGATCTGGCCGGCTGGCTGCGGGTCGATCTCGGCCTCATCGAGGCCGAGATTCTCGATTTCTTCAGCAAAGCGGTGGATACCTCGCGCATCGAGCTGGCGCAATGGCAGCAAGGGCCCGCCCCGGTGGTGTACCGCACGGGGGAGATCACGCCCCCAGGCACGCTGCGCTGCCTGTCCTGTGGCGAGGAGATCCATTTCCAGCGCGCTGCGCACATCCCCCCTTGCCCCAAGTGCCACGGCACCGAGTTCGTACGGGTGCACGGCGTGGAGGGGGAGGGAGCGAGCCGATAGCGGCCGGGAACCCTACCCGGCCCGCGCGTCCAGCGTGTCGCGGATATTGCGGATCACCGAGGACAACGCCCGGTCGAACGCGCCCGCCTCGTCGATCACCCGCGTGCGCCCGGCCGCAAGGTCCTCCAGGAATTCGTCCAGGTCCACCTCCAGGGCATCCTCCGCCAGCCGGTCGGCGAACAGCACCTTTCCGGCGCTCTCCAGTACGGAGAGCAGCTTGAGACGGCGCGGGATGTGGTCCTTGCCCATGTAGAGCCGGAACCACGCCCCGGGACGCACCTGCGCAGGGATCTCCCGCGGCGCCGGCTCCTCCTCGGCCATCTCGGCGGGGTCGTCTTCTGGAAGGATTTCATCGAGCGTGGGGATCGACTCGTCGAGCAAGGTCTCTTCCGCGGGAGGACGGCGGCGATCGAGGATGGTGCGAAACCACTCCCGGAGCAGGCGCAGGAGCCGGCGCCGCTCCGGCTTCATGAGCGGCGTGTCCTCCAGTTGCGCCTCCAATTCCTCGAGCAGCTGCGCGTCGTCGCCCACCATCGCCCGAACCTCCCACCAGGACCGGTTGGGCTGGGTCGCCTCGACGATCTGACGCAGGACGTGCACCGCCTCGCGCCAGGCCTCCGAGTCCCTGCCTTCGCGCAACAGCACCAGCCCCATGTACGGCGCCCAGAACTTGAGAATGAACTGCATGGCCTCGTCGGGCACCGTGCGGTTTCCGATGTAGTGCCGGATCGTGCCCACCACGCGCTGCTTGGCCTGCCTGCGTATGGCTTCCTGCTCGGCCTGGATACGCAGCGCATCCTCCGCCCGCCCGGCCTGTTCGCGCTCCCGGATCTCCCATTCCAAGAGGGCACGCAGGGCCTGTTCGAAAGGCGCCGCATCCGCGTCGAACCCTTCGAGCAGCCGCTCCACCAGCGCCTGGAGCCGATGCAGCAATGGATCGTCCGCTCCGTCGATCCCCACGCCCACCCGCACCAGCTCGTTGATGAGCCGCCGGGCGGGATGGGCCGGATCCATGAACAGGCGAGGCTCCAGCAAGGCCAGCTTGATGACCGGGATCTGGAGCCGGGCGAGTTGCGCTCGGACCGCGTCGGTGAGCTCGGCATGCTCGTGAATCTCCTGGAAGATCCCGTTGACCAGGTCGAGGGTGCGTTCCTCGGACTCGGAGAGCTGAGCGCCCTGTCCCCCGGGGGCCCCCTCCAACGCCTCGATGATGTGTTCGCGCAGCTCCTGCGGCGCACCCACCGACACCGCCGGTGCGGCGAGCTGCGCTTGCTGGAGGGTGCTCAGCACTCCGAACAGTGGACTGGTGGTCACCGCCGCCCTTGCGGCCCCCATGCCCGCCGCCCCCGGGACCGGGCCGGCCGTCGCCCCCGGCGTGGGTACGAGGCCACCGCCCAGGTACTGCTGGAGCACGGCCGCATCCTGCGGCGTCAGTCCCACCGCCGCAGCCCCGGATGGCACCCCACCGGGTGGTCCGCCCGTGTCGGGACCGGCGGGGCCCGAGGGTACGACCTGCCCCCAGTCGCCACCGGGCGAGGGTGTCCCGCTCACGCCCGCGGCGGCGGGCGCCATGGCATGCAGACCGGCGGCCGCCGCCTGACGGGCACGCACCGCCGCCCGGATGTCGTCCTCGGTGGGGAGCAGACCCGCCTCGATCAGCAGGCGGTTGGTCTCGCCATAGAAGTCGCCGAGGCGCGACGCCAGACATTCGTGGAACAAACGGTAGACGATGCGCTTGCCTTTGACGTCGGCATCCAGCTCGCCCAGTGCGTCCTCCAACGCCCGATAGAGGGACTGAGGATGCAAGGCCTGATCGTCGGCCGCGGTGCCGAGCGCAAGGTTGAGCTCGTACATGCGCATCTCCAGGGCCGCCAGTGCCTCGGTGTGAGCATCCTCGGCCTTCTGGACGTAGCGGGCGCGATCCACCGCGAGCTCCATCTCGTCCGCATCGACCAGCGCGAACTCCCCCGTCTCCTCGGCCAGCCCGTGGCGCTGGCCGCGCCCCGGCTGCAGGGCGGCGGAGATCCATCCCAGGCTGTGACCACGCAGTTGCTGATGCGCCGCGACGAAGGCGTCCAGCGCGTTGTACCGCGCATAGACGTCGTCGGCCTCGGGATCGGCCCGGTAGCCGGGATCCTTGGCCTGCTGTAAGGCCGCGTCGTAGACCTCGGCGATCAGGCGCCGGGCCTGCTCCTGGAGGCGTCGATGCGCGGACCTGGGGTTCATGGACCTCCCGTGATCCGGGGCGCGCCGATCCCTGCCGGCACACGGCCGCCCCTGGTTCCGGATGCCGTTTCGTGCCAAGATCCGGCCCCTGCGACCGCCCCTGCGGCCGTGGGAAGGCCGGCGCCGCCCGACACCCGTGGGCTTCAGCGGATCCAATCAGTCTACCGATTGGCCGAACCGAACCGGAATGCAACAGGTCATCCAGCCTTGCCACTCGACCCTCGCAAACTACCGTTTGCACCATTCGTGAGGCCGTGCCCCACACCGGCGGCCGGGCGCATCGGGGGATGACCGGATGCGGCTGCGTTTTCCTCAGTTCCTGTCCGCCGTGCGCCGCGAGCTGGCCCGGGCCTACCTGATCAGCGGCGACGAACCCATGCAGCTGCAACTTGCGGTACAGGCGGTGCGCGACCTGGCCCGCTCCAACGGTATCGCCGAACGGCGGGTGCTGGAGGTGACGCCCCGTTTCGACTGGTCGGCTCTCTCGGTGGCCGGCGCCACCGGATCGCTGTTCGCCGAGCGCATGCTCCTGGAGCTGCGCCTCGGCACGGCAAGGCCGGGAGCGGCCGGTTCGCGCGCCATCGCACAGTGGCTGGAGGGCGCGGGAGGCGAACACGTCCTGCTGGTCACCGCCGCCCGGTTGGATCGCGGCGCCCTGAACGCGGCCTGGGCCCGGGCCATCGAGGCGCGCGGGGTGGTGCTCCAGGTCTGGCCCTTGCGGGGAGGGGAGCTGCGCCGCTGGGTCGAGGAACGGTTCCGATTGCGCGGCCTGCGGCCCGAGCCGGCCGCCGTGGAGCTGCTCTGCGCCCGCACCGAGGGCAATCTGCTCGCCGCCGAACAGGAGATCGAAAAGCTTTCGCTCGTGCTGGGCGCCGGGCCGGTGACCGCGGAGGTGCTGTTGCGCGCCGTCACCGACAGCGCCCGTTACGATCCCTTCGATCTGGCCGACGCGGTCCTGGCCGGCGAGGCGGCACGCGCCGTGGCCATCCTCGACCACCTGCGGGGCGAGGCCACCGCACCGGCGCTGATCCTCTGGGCCCTGACCGATACGGCGCGCAGTCTCGTACGCCTGGCTGCCGGGGAGGACTCCCTGCTGCGCCGCGCGCCGCCGTCCCGTGCCGCCCTCCTGAAACGGCGCCTGGCCACGGCCGACCCCGCCCTGTGGCAGCGCCTGCTGCACCGCTGTGCACGGGCCGAGATCCCCGTCAAACGGGCCCCCGATCCGGAAAAGTGGGCGGAACTGTTAACATTGGTGCTCTATCTCGCACAACCCCGGCTGGGCGCCGGGCTGGACCCGGAGCGCATCGCCCCGCGGCCCGGCATGCCCTGAATGGGGCCTTGCGAGACCGCTTCACCGGGAGATCCACAGGCATGACGGAGCACGCAGCGCTCGAATCGTACATGGACAACCTCGGGCGGCGAGCCCGCCGGGCCGCCGCCGAGCTCGCCCGGGCGGGCACCGCGGCGAAAAACACCGCCCTGGAGGCCACGGCCGCGGCACTGGAGGCCAGGGCCGACCGGCTGCGGGCGGAGAACGAGCGGGACCTCGAGGCCGGGCGCGCCCGGGGGCTGGGTGCGGCGCTGCTGGACCGGCTGGCGCTGACCCCGGAACGCATCGCCGCGATGGCCGAAGGCCTGCGCCAGATCGCCAGCCTGCCCGATCCCGTCGGCGAGGTCACGGGGCTCGCCCGGCGTCCCTCGGGGATCGAAGTGGGCCGGATGCGGGTCCCTCTGGGTGTGATCGGCATCATCTACGAATCCCGTCCCAACGTCACCGCCGACGCGGCCGGTCTGTGCCTGAAGTCGGGCAATGCCGCCATCCTGCGCGGCGGCTCGGAGGCCATCCACTCCAACCGCGCCATCGCTGCCTGCATCCTGGAGGGATTGTCCGAGGCGGGGCTGCCGGAGGCGGCCGTCCAGGTGGTCGACACCACCGACCGGGCCGCCGTGGGGCTGCTGCTGCGCATGAACCGGCACGTGGACGTGATCATCCCCCGCGGCGGCAAGGGGCTCATCGAGCGCGTGAGCGCCGAGTCCACCATCCCCGTGATCAAACACCTGGACGGCATCTGCCATGTCTACATCGACGCACGGGCCGACCTGGACCAGGCCGTGCGCATCGCCGACAACGCCAAGACCCAGCGTTACGGGGTGTGCAACGCCATGGAGACCCTGTTGGTGGATGCCGAGGTGGCCGCGCGGGTGCTGCCCCGGCTGCACGGGATCTACTCGGCCAAGGGCGTGACCCTACGGGGCTGTGCCCGCACTCGGGAGATCCTGCCCGACGTGGCCGAGGCCACCGAGGACGACTGGCGCACGGAATACCTGGCCCCGATCCTGTCCATCCGCGTGGTGGACGGGCTGGAGGCGGCCATCGAACACATCAACACCTACGGCTCGCACCATACCGATGCGATCGTCACCGAGGACTACACGCACGCGCGCCGTTTCCTGCGCGAGGTGGACTCCAGCTCCGTAATGGTCAATGCCTCCACCCGCTTCGCGGACGGTTTCGAGTACGGTCTGGGCGCGGAGATCGGCATCAGCACCGACAAGCTCCATGCCCGGGGCCCGGTGGGGCTGGAAGGCCTGACCACCCAGAAGTTCATCGTGCTCGGCGAGGGTCAGGTCCGCGAATGAGCGCGGCGGGCGGCAGCGGTGGACTGATCGGACTCTACGGCGGCACCTTCGATCCCGTGCACCTGGGCCACATCCGCACGGCCCTGCAGCTCAAGCGCGAGCTGCCCTTCGAGCAGATCCGCATGCTCCCGGCCGGCCGGCCGCCGCACCGCCCGCCTCCCGAGGCCAACGCCGCCCAGCGCTGGTACATGCTCACCCGTGTGACCGGACGCGATTCGGGTCTGATCGCCGACGACCGGGAGCTGCGCCGCCCCGGCCCGTCCTACGCCATCGACACCCTGACCGAGCTGCGCAGTGAGCTCGGTGAAGACCGCCCCCTGGCCTGGATCCTGGGCATGGACGCCTTTGCCGGCTTCGACCGCTGGCACCGATGGCGCGAAATCCCGCGGCTCGCCCACCTGGTGGTCATGACCCGGCCCGGCGCCGAACCGCCGCGCGAGGGACCGGTGGCGGATCTCCTGGCCGAGCGCCGCGGCGATTCGCCGCAAGCGCTGCTGGAGCGCCCCGGCGGCCGGGTCCTGGTCTGGCCCGTGGAGCCGCTGGATTTTTCCGCCACCGACATCCGCGCGTGCGTGCGCCGGGGAAAGCCACCGCGGTTCCTGGTCCCCGGCGTGATCTGGGCCTACATCCAACGCGAGGGACTGTACCGGAGCGAACCGTGAAGACCGAGGAACTCGAGAAGATCGTCGTCGCAGCCCTGGAGGACCTCAAGGCACAGGACGTCCACGTGATCGACGTACGAGGCAAGACCTCGGTCACCGATGTCATGGTGATCGCCAGCGGCAGCTCCAACCGACACGTCAAGGCGCTCGCCGACCAGGTGATCGAGGCGGCCCGTCGCCACGGCCTGCGGCCCCTGGGCGTGGAGGGCGAGGAGGTCGCCGAATGGATCCTGGTGGATCTGGGCGACGTGGTGGTGCACGTGATGCTCCCTCGGGTGCGGGACTTCTACAATCTGGAGAAGCTCTGGGCGGTGGCCCCGGAGCACGAGGGCTGAGGACACCGTGCGCATCCGCCTGATCAGCGTGGGCGCTCGGGCGCCGCAGTGGGTACAGGAAGGCTATGCCGAGTATGCCCGCCGCATGCCCCGCGAATGCCGGCTCGAACTGATCGAGGTGCCCGCCGAAAAAGGGGGGGACAGCCGCAAGCTACGCGAGGGGAAACGCCTGCTGGCGAAGGCCGGCGAGGGCGACCTGGTGGTGGCGCTGGATCCGGGAGGCACCCTGTGGAGCACGGAACAGCTCGCCCGGCGCCTGGCGCGCTGGATGCAGGAGGGCCGCAACCTGAGCCTGCTGGTGGGCGGCGCCGAGGGACTGTCCTGTGACTGCCTCGAACGAGCCTCGGTGCACTGGTCGCTCTCCCCGCTGACCTTTCCCCACCTGCTGGTCCGGATCCTGGTGGCCGAGCAACTCTACCGGGCGTGCAGCTGGCTTCGCGGCCACCCCTACCACCGCGCATGAACGTCCCGGTGCTGGTGCTCGCCTCGCGCTCGCCGCGCCGGGTCGAACTGCTCGGCCGGCTCGGCCTGCGCCCACATGTGCACCCGGCCCGGGTGGACGAAACCCCCCGCCCGGGAGAACATCCGGCCCTGTACGTGGAGCGGCTGGCCCGAGCCAAGGCACAATGGGTCCACACGGTGCGTGACGACGGGGTGCCGGTCCTGGGCGCGGACACCGCCGTGGTGGTGGACGACGAGATCCTCGGCAAGCCCCGCGACCGCGCGGCGGCGCTGGCCATGCTGGGCCGCCTGTCCGGGCGCGAGCACCGCGTGCTCACCGGCGTGGCCCTCGCGGACCATGAAGGCGTGCACACCCGCGTGTCGGTGAGCCATGTACACTTCCGGCCCATCGCGCCCTGGGAATGCGAGGCCTACTGGGCCACGGGCGAGCCGCGCGGCAAGGCCGGCGCCTACGCCATCCAGGGGCTGGGAGAGGTGTTCGTGAAGCGGCTCGACGGGAGCCATTCGGGCGTCATGGGGCTGCCCTTGTTCGAGACCGCCGAACTGTTGCACGGGGCGGGGATCGAAATCCTGGTGGCCCCGGGCGAAACACCGCCCCATCGCCCGGACGGTCCGTTCTGAGCCGACCGCCGGCACACGGCGGCGCTCCCCCACACACCGAGGTACGGCATTCGCCATGAGCGAGGAGATCCTGATCAACGTCACGCCCCAGGAGACCCGGGTGGCCCTGGTGGAAAACGGCGTCCTGCAGGAGGTGTGCATCGAGCGGCACCGCAGCCGGGGCCTGGTCGGGAACATCTACAAGGGCCGGGTGAGCCGCGTGATGCCGGGCATGGACGCGGCCTTCGTGGACATCGGGCTGGAGAAGGCGGCCTTCCTGCACGCATCCGACGTGACGAACCAGTCGCTTTTGCTGTTGGGCGAGGAGGAAGTCCGCCTGCCCGGGGAGAACGGACGCCGCGCCGAGTCCATCACCCGGCTCCTGCACGAGGGCCAGGAGTTGTGCGTCCAGGTGGTCAAGGATCAACTGGGCACCAAGGGGGCTCGGCTGACCACCCACATCACCATCCCGTCGCGGTATCTGGTGCTGATGCCGTTTTCCACCAATATCGGCGTCTCGGGGCGCATCGAGGCCGAGGAAGAGCGCAAGCGCCTGCGCGAGCGGATCGAGGCCCTGCGCGCGGAGCTGGGGATCCAGCTCGGTTTCATCGTGCGCACCGCCGCCGAAGGGGCCGGCGAGGAGGCCCTGCGGCGTGATCTCCAATTCCTGGTCCGCCTGTGGAACAAGGTCAGCGAGCAGGCGGCCGACGCCCCCACGGGCACGCTGATCTACCAAGATCTTCCGCTGGTCCTGCGCACCCTGCGCGATCTGGTCGACGACACCGTGGACCGGGTGCGCATCGACTCGCGCACCACGCTGCGCAAGGTGGAAGAGTTCGTCGAGCAGCTCATCCCGGAGCTGAAGGACCGCACCGAGCTCTATCCGGGCGAGCGGCCCATCTTCGACCTCTACGGCATCGAGGACGAGATCCAGAAGGCCCTGCAGCGCAAGGTCCAGCTCAAGTCGGGCGGCTACCTCATCATCGACCAGACCGAGGCGATGACCACCATCGACGTCAACACGGGCGGGTTCTTGGGCCATCGCAACCTGGAGGAGACCACCTTCAAGACCAACCTGGAGGCGGCCCATGCCATCGCCCGGCAATTGCGCCTGCGCAACCTGGGCGGAATCATCATCATCGACTTCATCGACATGACCGTCGAGGAACACAAGCGCCAGGTCCTGCGCGCCCTGGAAAAGGCCCTGGAAAAGGACCACGCCAAGAGCCAGATCTGCGAGGTCTCGCCCCTCGGGCTGGTGGAGATGACCCGCAAGCGCACCCGTGAGAGCCTGGAGCACGTCCTGTGCGAGGTGTGCCCCACCTGCAATGGGCGCGGCACCATCAAGACCGCGCAGACCGTTTGTTACGAGCTGTTCCGGGAGATTCTGCGCGAGGCGCGCCAGTTCGAGGTCAGCGAGCTGCTGGTGCTGGCCTCGCAGGAAGTGGTGGACCTGCTGCTCGACGAGGAATCCACGAGCCTCGCCGAGCTGGAGGCCTTCATCGGCAAACCCATCAAGCTGCAGGTCGAATCGCTATACTCCCAGGAGCAGTTCGACGTGGTGCTGATCTGACCCGGCCGCCCCACGCGTACGACGAGCCCAGCCGGCCCATGCCTCCCAGGCCGCCCCAGACGCCATGAGAAAAAGGTTGTCGGCCGCGGCGCGCTGGGCGGGCCGCCTGTTGGGGGTCCTGCTGCTGGCCGCGACGCTCGGCTATGCCGCCCTGCGTTCGGGAGCCGTGACCGTCGAGCCCGCCCGAGCGCTGCTGGAACAAGCCCTGGCCGGCGCGCTCAACCGTCGTGTGTCCATCGGTTCGCTCGAGCTGCGCTGGCATGGCCTGGCCCCCTCCATTCTGGCGCGTGACGTCGCGATCTCCACCCCCGAGGCCCGCGACCGGATCCTGGAGCTTCCCGAGGTGCGGCTGCGCCTGCACTTTTGGGAGTCCCTCCGGTCCGCGCGTCCGGCGGTGCGCAGCCTGGCCGTCGAGGGGGCCGTCGTCGAGGCCGAACGACTGCAGGACGGTCGCATCCTCGTGCACGGACTGACGGGACCCCACCCCCACGACGTGCTGCGCCTGCTCGGGCGCCTGCTGGGCGAGGCCGACGTGCGGCTGGAACTGACGGACACTCGCTTGGCGTGGATCGACCGGGTCCAACACGTGCGCTACCGCTTCAGCGGCGTCCAGGTGACGGCGGTGCGCCGGGCGGGGCACTACCGGATCGGCCTGCGCGTGGGGCTGCCCGAGGAGCTGGGACGCACCCTGCGCGTGACCACCACCCTGTCCGGAGACCTGGAAGACCCCCGCACGTGGCACGGGCGGGCATACCTGCGCTTGACCGGCGCCCTGCTGGCGCAGGGGGAGCGATGGGTCGCGTTGGGCATCGACCCAGACAGCCGACCGCTGCTCGACGCCGAATTCTGGGTCCGTTGGACCGGCCGCGGCGTGGACCGGATCTCCGGAACGGTCGCGCTGGAGGACCTGCGGATCGACCCCTCACGCCTGATCGACGGAATCACCCCGGGACCCCTGCAGCTGGATCGCCTGGCCGCCCGCGGCATCTGGCAACGAACCACCGACGGCTGGGCGGCGCACCTGGAACGGACCCACATCGTGGTGGGGGGTGAGTTGCTCGCCGACACCGATGTCACGCTCTTCGCCAGACACGAACCCGGACGGGGCACCCGTTACGAGCTCCTGGCCGGAGCGATCGAGGTCGGCCCGCTGGCAGGCCTGCTGCAACGCCTGCCGCAGGTACGTCCCCACCTGGACGCCACCCACAACCTGGATGCCGGTGGGAGGATCACGGAGCTCTACGCGGTGATCCCCTCCGGCCCCGACGCCGACTACGCATTGAGCGGGCGCTTCCAGGACGCCCATCTGTTCGGCCTCGCTGCCGTCCCCGGTCTCTACGGTCTGGACGGCGAGTTCAGCTTCGATCGTTCGGGTGGCGAGGTCGCGCTCTACTCGGATGACCTGTTCGTGACCCACCCGGCGTTGGCCGCGACACCGTGGCAACTGGGCCGCATCCGCGCCCTGCTGCGGTGGAGCTCCGCCGACGGCGGGTGGCAGGTCGATCTTCCGGTCCTGAGCCTGAGCAACGCCGACCTGCGGGTGGAAGCCGTGGGGTGGCTGCGGATGGCTCGGGGCGAATCGCCCTACCTGGTACTGGACGCAGCCCTGCACGATGCCGATCTGGCGGCGCTGAAACGATACCTCCCCACGCGGGGGATCCACCCGGCCGTGCGGAGTTGGCTCGAGCGATCCATCCTCGGGGGACGGGTGGAGGCCGGCAGCCTCAATCTGCGCGGCCCGCTCGATCGCTTCCCCTTCGCCGATGGAGAGGGGGAGTTCCGTGCCTCGGCCCGTATCCGAGGCGGCGTCCTGCGGCCGACTCCCCTCTCGCTCGCCGTGACCGACATCGATGGACGGCTGGAATGGTACCGGGCGTCGTTGTCCGGCCGGGCCACACGGTTCCGCTCCGGCGGGCTGGAGGGGCACGGTGCGGCGATGTTCATTCCCGACCTGCGCGATGCCGTGCTGCGGCTGAATCTCACGGGCGCGGGCCCGATCCGCAAACTCCAGGCCATCCTCTCGGACGTGCTGCGGGTCACGCGGCGCCCCGACTGGACGCGGCGCCTCGTCGCCCAGGGCCACGCCGGTTTCGGCCTGACCCTGCGCCTGCCGCTCGGCGGCGACGCCAGGCAGCGCATGCGGCCGCAGATCCACGGCCGGGTCACGCTGGGCGGCGTGGCGCTTCGCGTGGCCGGTATGGAGAGCGGCATCGACTCCATCCGCGGTGCCGTGCGCTTCGCCGAAGACACGATCGCGGGAACCGACCTGACCGCACGCCTCAACGGGGTTCCCATGCGGGTGCGCCTGTCTTCCGAAGCGCGCGGGGTGCGCTTGGCGTTGGAGACCCACGCCCCAGCCGCGACCCTGTGGCCGGACCTGCCCGAGTGGCTGGCCAAGCGGCTGGAGGGCGGCACGGCATGGAAGGGGGTGCTGCATGTGCCTACCCACGGTCAAACGGGGTTGCGCCTGCGGCTCGAATCCGACCTCCAAGGCCTGTCGGTGGATCTGCCGGGCGGCCTCGGCAAACCGCGGAACCAGTCCGTGGCGCTGAAGGTGGAAGCCGAGTTCGCCGGAGTGCAACACCGCCGCCTGTGGGTGGACTATGGGGGGCGTGCGGCGCTGGCGGCGGTTCTCGCCCGGGAGGGTCCCGGCTGGCGCATGGAACGGGGTGAGCTGCGCTTCGGGGCCCACCGCGCCGTTCTGCCGGCCCACGGATGGCGCGTCCGCGGCCGCCTGCCCGAGCTCGCGCCCCGCCGCTGGACATCGCTGGGGCCGAGCACCGACGAAAACGCGGGCCTCCCCGGGACCCTGGACGTGGACCTGCGGGTGGGGAGCTTGCGCCTGGGCCCCGACATGCATGCGGACGATCTGCGGCTGCGCGCGCGGGGCACCGCCCGGCGCTGGCGCGTGCGTCTGGATTCGGAGGCCCTGGCGGGCACGTTGGAGCTGCCGCGCAAGGCCGCGCGCTTCGTCCCGGTGGAAGTGAACCTGGAACACGTGCTGTGGCGGCGCTTGCACGACGCCGGACCCGGCGGGAAGAGGCCGCGCGCGGCACCAATCGGCGACCCCGACCCACGCGATCTGCCCGCGATCAAACTGCATGCGAACCACGTCGACCTCGGTGAAGGAAGGCGGCTCGAAGACCTCCGCGCCGCATTCACCCCCACGGATGCGGGACTGCGGCTGCAACGCCTGGTGTTCCATGGCCCCGGCCTGCGCGGCGCCGCCAGCGGGACCTGGGAACGCGGCACGGACGGTCGCTCCCGGCTGCGGCTCCAGGCGCGGTTCGAATCCGACGACGTGGGCGAGGCCTTGCGCGGGTTGCGCCTGGACGAAGGTTTCCGGGGTGGGTCGGGCCGACTGGAACTGCAACTGCGCTGGACCGGTCCCCCCTGGGGGCCGCGCCTCGACACGCTTCGCGGCCAGGGGGTGATCCACCTGGAGAAGGGGTGGATCGGGAACCTGGAGCCGGGAGTGGGCCGCGTGCTGGGGCTCATCAACCCGGCGGCCCTGCCGCGGCGCGTGACCTTGGACTTCCGCGACCTGCTCGAGAAGGGCTATCGTTACGACCGGATCGAGGGCGCGTTCACGCTCACTGGACTGGAACTACGGCTACGCGGAGTGGAAGTCGTCGGCCCCGCCGCCGAGCTGGTCATCAACGGCAGCGAGCGGCTGGACGCGCGCCGCCACGACCTCGTGGTGGACGTGACACCGCAGCTCGGGCTGGGGCCCGCCATCGCCGGGACCGTGCTCGGTGGACCGGTGGTCGGGGCCGCCGTGTTCGTGGCCGAGCGGCTCTTGAAAAAGGGCGGTGCCGACATCAGCCGGGTGGCGCGGGTCACCTACCGCGTGCGGGGCGACTGGGACGACCCCCACATCGCGCGGCAGGAAACCGCCGACGGCGCGACGGCCGCGGGTGGGCCCGAGGCGCTCGGCCCCGAACTGCTGGGCGCCGATTGAACCGGGACGGGTGGTGTCGCCGCGTTTCCGCAACGCCGCTTCCGACTGCTAAGATCTTGCATGGAAGCCGCCAACACCGGGACCGTTTCATGTCCACCCAGAAGGTCGCCGCCATCCAGATGGCCTCCGGGCCCAATCTCGACGCCAACCTGATCGAGGCGGGCCGCCTCGTGCGGCGGGCCGCCGAGGCCGGCGCGGGGCTCGTCGTGCTGCCGGAGAACTTCGCGCTCATGGGCATGGACGAGCGCGACAAGCTGGATCTGCGCGAACGTCCGGGCGAAGGCCGCATCCAGGACTTCCTGGCCGAACAGTGCATGCGTTACGGGATCTGGCTGGTCGGCGGCACGATCCCCATGGAGAGCCCGGATGCCCAGCGTGTCTATGCGAGCTGCCTGTTGTTCGACGACCAGGGCCGGCAGGTGGCGCGCTACGACAAGATGCACCTGTTCGACGCCCATATCTTCTGCAGCGGAGAACGCTATCACGAGTCGGAGACCATCCTGCGCGGCCGCGAGATCGCCGTGGCCGACACCCCCTTCGGCCGGCTGGGACTGGCGGTGTGCTATGACCTGCGTTTCCCGGAGCTGTTCCGGCGCATGCTCGACCAGGGGATGGAGCTGGTGGCGGTGCCCGCCGCGTTCACGGCCATCACGGGCCGGGCCCACTGGCAGGTGCTCATCCGGGCGCGCGCCATCGAGAATCTGTGTTACGTGATCGCCGCCGCCCAGGGTGGCTACCATCTCAACGGGCGGGAGACCTGGGGACACAGCATGATCGTCGATCCCTGGGGCACGGTGCTGGAGGTCCTGCCACACGGGGCCGGCATGGTGGTGGCCGAGATCGACCGCGCCCTGCTCGAGTCCACGCGCCGCAACTTTCCGGCCATCGAACACCGCTGCGCGGAGCTGGCCTGAGGCGACGGACGCTCAGCGCCGGCGCGCCAGCGCGGCCCATTCCGCCTCGGGCAGGCGCTCCAGCCGTAAGGGACGTTCGAGGGGCGCGCCGTCGAGCCACGCGCCGTCTTCGATCATCTCCAGGCGTCCCTGGCAGAGCCAGCGCACGGCCAGCGGATAGATGATGTGCTCCTTGTCCAGGACACGGGCCGCCAGCCGCCGCTCGTCGTCTCCGGGCAGCACGGGCACAGCCGCCTGCAGGATCACCGGACCGCCGTCCAGCTCCTCGGTGACGAAGTGCACGCTGGCGCCGTGCTCGGCGGCCCCCGCCTCGATGGCGCGGCGGTGGGTGTGCAGCCCCCGGAAGCGGGGCAGCAACGAGGGATGGATGTTCAGCATGCGGCCGCGCAGGGCCGTGACGAACGCCGAACCCAGGATGCGCATGAAACCGGCCAGGGCCACCACGTCCGGGTGATGGGCCTCGACGCGTCGCAGCAGCTCGGCCTCGAAGACCGCCCGTGATGGGAAGTCCCGCTGATCCACCACCTCCGCGGGGATCCCGGCCCGGCGCGCGCGCTCCAGCGCATAGGCCCCGGGCACATTGCTGATCACCGCCACGACGCGCCCCGGAATGAACCCACCGGCCGCCGCGTCCATCAGGGCCTGCAGGTTGGTGCCGCCGCCCGAGACGAGGACGACGATGCGGCACGCGCTCATTCAGACGTACTCCACGCCCGGCTCGCCGCGGGAGGCCGCCACCACCTCGCCGAGCTCCCAGGACTCGACGCCCTGGGCGCGACAATGCGCCTGCACCGGGGCGAGCTCGGGCGGGTCCAGCACCAGCACCATGCCGATGCCGCAATTGAACGTGCGCAACATCTCGGTCGGGGCCACCCGCCCCTCGCGCTGGATCCAGCCGAAGACCTCGGGCCAGGACCAGGCGGACGCATCGATCCGGGCCGCCAGGCCGCGGGGCAGAACGCGGGGCAGATTCTCGGTCAGCCCGCCCCCGGTGATGTGGGCCATGGCTCGGATGCGGCCTGCGGCCACCAGCGGCAGGAGCGTTGGGACGTAGATGCGCGTGGGGGCGAGCAAGGCCTCGATCAGGGTCCCCTCCCCCAGGGGCGCCTCGGGATCGGTACCGCTGGCCTCCAGAATCCTGCGGATCAGGGAATAGCCGTTGGAATGGGGCCCGCTGGAGGCCAGCCCCAAGAGCCGGTCTCCGGCACGCACCCGGGAACCATCCAGGAGGGCGTCCCGTTCCACCACCCCCACGCAGAAACCGGCCAGGTCATAGTCCCCGGGCCCATACATGCCGGGCATCTCGGCCGTCTCGCCGCCGATCAGCGCACAACCGGCGTGCTCGCAGCCCCGCGCGACGCCCTCGATCACGCGCGCGGCCTGCTCCACGTCCAGGCGTCCCGTGGCGAAATAGTCGAGAAAGAACAACGGCTCCGCGCCAGGGACCAACACATCGTTGGCGCACATGGCCACCAGGTCGACGCCGATGGTCTCGTGGTGTCCGAACCGCCGCGCGAGCAGCAGCTTCGTGCCCACACCATCGGTCCCGGAGACCAGCACCGGCTTGCGATAGCGCCCCGAGGGCAGCTGGAACAGACCGCCGAAACCACCCACCGAGCCCAGAACGCCGGGCCTGCGCGTGCGCTCCACGGCCGGCCGGATGCGCTCGACCAGGGCGTTGCCCGCCTCGATGTCCACGCCGGCGCTTCGATAATCCATGCCCTCGGACACTCCGTGATTCCTCCGCTGCCTCGAGCGGGCCCGGCTATGGTATCGGCGGCCGCGATGGCCCGCAAACCCACCGGCGCCGCGGCGCCACCGGGATCCGGCTCGGGGGTATAATGCGCCCTCCCCCGCGCGATGGTGGAACGATCCGGCCCATGTTGCAGACATTCAGGGCGCACGCCGCAGCCATCCTGGCGGTTGTGGGCGTGCTGGTGTTCTTCGCCGGCGCGGCGCGGGCAGTCGGCGAAGACGGGCTCTACACGGCCCGGGTTCCCGTGGCGAGCGGCGACGAGGCCGCGCGCAAGCCCGCGATCCGCGCCGCGCTCGCCCGAGTCCTCGTCAAGCTCACCGGCCGCCGGGACGTGGGCCGGGATCCGCGGGCGCGCGAGCTGCTCGACCACGCCGAGGACTGGGTCTCGGAGTACCGTTACCTGGCCCAGCCGGAGGGTACCGAAGGGTATCTCCTGGAGGTCCGCTTTCAGCCGGCGCGTGTACGCGCGGCGCTGCGCAAGGCCGGCCTCCCCATGTGGCCCACGCCGCGTCCCGGAATCCTCCTCTGGCTCGCCGTGGAGGAGGCAGGCGCGCGCCGTCTACTGGAAAGCGCGGATCCGGCCCTGGAGGCCGCGGCCCGCACCGCCCGTGAACGGGGCCTCGACCTGCTCCTGCCCCTGCTCGACCTGGAAGACCGCTCCCGGGTCCAGGCGACCGATCTGCTGGGAGGCTTCGACGAAAGCGTGCGCGAGGCCTCGGAACGGTATACCCCGGACGGCGTGCTGATCGCGGCGGGCAAGCGGACGCGGGACGGGACGTGGCGAATGGATTGGCGCCTGTATCTGGGCGAGGCCCGGCTGGACTGGCGCACCCGGGACACGCCGTTGGAGGCGGCCGTCACCGAAGGGATTCAGGTCCTGGCCGACCGGCTGGCCCGGCGCACGAGCCCCGCATCCGGACAGGAGGCCCGGCAGGGTGTGCTGCTCGTGGCCGTCGATGGGGTGAACTCCCTGGCGGCCTTTGCGCAGGTACACCGGTTTCTCGCCCAATCGTCCGTGCTGCAACAGGTCCGGCCGTGGCGCATCGCCCCCGGCACGGTGGTGTTCCACACCTCCACCCAGGACCCGGAAGGGGTGGCCCGGATCCTAGGGACGCGGGGAAGTCCTCTGGAACCGCTGCCCGAGGCCGCGGGTCTCGAGTCCGTGGGCGCGGGGCTGGTCCGCGTGCAACACTTCCGCTGGCGGCAGGGGGGCGCGCCGGCGCCCGGGCAGCAACAACCCTAGCCGGGTACGACCGGATCCGTGCACCTCGCCGCCCAGACGCCCAACGTCCTCACCCTCCTGCGCATCGCGCTGGTCCCTGCGCTGGCCTGGACACTCTGGGAACGCGCCTACGCGGAGGCGCTCGGGCTCGCCGCCTTCATGGGCTTCACCGACGCCCTGGATGGATACCTGGCCAAGCGTTACGGCTGGCAGTCGCGTCTCGGCGCGGTGCTCGACCCCCTGGCCGACAAACTCATGCTCACGGTCACCTACGTGGTGCTGGGCATCATGGGGCTGGTACCGGTGGCGCTGGTGGTTCTGGTGGTGCTCCGCGACTTGGTGATCCTCGGGGGCGCGGCGGCCTACCGGATCCTCATCGGCCCCGTGGAAATGCAGCCCACGCTCATCAGCAAGCTCAACACGGGGATGCAGATCGCCCTGGTCCTACTGGTGGTGCTCGGTCAGCTCCGCACCCTGCCGCCGGTCCTGATCGACTCGGCCCTGTGGCTGACCGTGCTGACCACCACCTGGAGCGGCGTGGACTATGTGCTGCGCTGGTCGGCCAAGGCCCGCGCCCACGCCGGTTGAACATGGAGCGGGACGCGCAGCTGGTGCTCGCCTTGCCCGCCGATCCCGGCGCCACCTTCGAAACCTTCACCACACCACCCAACGAGGCGGTCGTACATCATTTGACAGCGCTGGCCGCCGGCGCGCACCAGGGCGACACGCCATGTCAGGTCCTGCTCTGGGGCCCCCGGGGGACCGGCAAGACCCACCTGCAGCAGGCCTTCTGCCGGGCGGCGGCGGAACACGGCGCGCGGGTGGCCCTGGTGCCGCTGACCGAGTTCACGCAAACCGGTCCGGCGATGCTCGAAGGGCTCGAAGCACTCGACGGCCTGTGCCTGGACGATATCGACGCGGTGGCCGGTGATCCGGACTGGGAGATCGGATTGTTCTCGCTCATCAACGCGGCGCGCGAACGCGGCGCGACGCTGGTCCTGGGCAGCACCCCGCCCCCCAGGTCGCTGCCACTGCGGCTACCGGATCTGGCCTCTCGTCTGCTCTGGGGGACGGTGTTCGGACTCGACGCCCTCGACGACGCGGGCCGGAGCCATGCCCTACGCGCCCACGCCCGGGCCCGAGGGTTCCATCTCCCCGACGAGGTACTGGCCTACCTGATGCGGCAGGGGCCGCGCGACATGCACGCGCTGATGGCGGTGCTCGGGATCCTGGACCGCCAGTCCCTGGTGCGCAAACGCCGCATCACGGTGCCGATGGCGCGCGAGGCGCTGACCCGCGTGATCCACGGCAAGGGCCGCGAACCGGGCTGACCCGGATCGTGCACCCAGGGAGATCAGCGGGTCGCATCGACGGTGCGCCGCTCCTCGCCCGATCGGTCCGGTGCCTGCTTCGCTTCCCGCCCGTAGCGGTCCTCCAGGCGCACGATGTCGTCCTCGCCCAGATAGCTGCCGGACTGCACCTCGATCAGTTCCAGCGGGATCTTGCCGGGATTCTCCAGGCGATGCTCCGCACCCAGCGGGATGTAGACGGACTCGTTCTCGCCCAGCAACAGGGTTTCGCCCCGCAAGGTCACGCGCGCGGTGCCGCGCACCACGATCCAGTGCTCGGAGCGGTGGTGATGGAGCTGCAGGGAGAGACTCTGACCCGGCTCCACGGTGATGTGCTTGACCTGGAAGCGCTCGGCCAGATCGAGGGTCTCGTAGGCCCCCCAGGGCCGGTAGACCTTGCGGTGCACCCGTGCCTCGTCGCGACCCGCGGCCTTGAGGCGCTCCACGATTCGCTTGACCTCCTGGGAGCGTGCGCGGGGAGCCACCATCACCGCATCGGCCGTCTCGACCACCACCACGTCCTCCAGCCCCAGCGTGGCCACCAGACGGCCGGCCGCATGCACATAGGAGTTCCGCGTCTGCTCGGCGATCACGTCCCCCACCAGGACGTTGCCATCCGCATCATGGTCCCGCGCCTCCCACAGGGCGTGCCAGGAGCCCACGTCACTCCACCCGGCATCCAGGGGCACCACCACGGCGCGATCCGTGCGCTCCATGACCGCGTAGTCGATGGAGTCGGCCGGCGCCCGTTCGAAAGACGCCGCCTCCAGGCGCACGAAGTCCAGATCCCGGTGACGCCCCTCGAAGGCAGCCCGACAGCACGCGGCCATCTCGGGCTCGTGGCCGGCCAGTTCGTGTAGGTAGCGGCTGGCGAGGAACAGGAACATGCCGCTGTTCCAGTAGTATCCGCCCTGCTCCAGATAGCGCTGCGCCGTGTCCGCGTCCGGTTTCTCCACGAAACGCTCCACCCGGTACAGTCCCTCCTCCAGCGGCTCGCCGCGTCGGATGTAGCCGAATCCGGTCTCCGGCCGGGTGGGGACCACGCCGAAGGTGACCAGCCAGCCCGCCCCCGCGGCCCGCGCCCCGGTCTGCGCCGCCGCCCGGAACGCGTCCTCGTCCCGGATCATGTGATCGGCCGGCAGCACCAACAGCACCGCATCCCCGTGCCGCTCCACGGCCTCCAGGGCCGCCACGGCGATGGCCGGGGCGGTATTGCGTCCCACCGGCTCCAGCAGGATCGAACCCTCCCGCACGCCGGAGCGCCGGAGTTGCTCGGCGGCCATGAAACGGTGCTCCTCGTTGCACACCACGATGGGAGACTGAATCGCCTCGATTCCACGCACGCGCCGCAGGGTGCGCTCGAACAGGCTCTCCCCGCCCAGCAGCGCAATGAACTGTTTCGGATACAGCTCCCGCGACATGGGCCAGAGCCGCGTGCCGGAGCCGCCGGAAAGGATGACGGGGACGACGGGATATTCACTCATGGGGCCTTCCGCTCTCGTTGCCTCTGACGCGCGCCCAGTATAAGGAGCAGGAGCAACGCCGCCGAGAGCCAGGGCCCATTTCCCCAGCGCACGAAGGGCGTCTCCCCCCGCAGTGGAACCACCTCGCCGCGCAGCACGTGCGTCTCGAACTGGGGCGCACGCGCCACCACCCGGCCATGGGGATCGATGATGGCGGAGATCCCCGTGTTGGTGGCGCGCACCATGAACCGCCGCGTCTCCAACGCCCGCAGGCGGGCGATGTGCAGATGCTGGTGGGGTGCCAGCGAGTCGCCGAACCAGGCGTCGTTGCTGACGTTGAGCAGCAACTGGGCGGCGGGCAGGGCCTCGGCCGTCAGGCCGCCGAAGGCGTCCTCGTAACAAATGCCCACGCCCACGGGCCGGCCGTCGCGCAGATGCAGCAACGGCGCGCCGGCGCCGGGGGAGAGATCCGACATGGGAATCACGACGAGGTCGCCGAGCCATCGGAGCAGGCCACGCAGCGGGAGGTACTCGCCGAACAGGACCAGATGTCGCTTGTCGTAGAACTCCGGCGGCGTGCCCAGACGCACGAGGCTGTTGAACATGCGCGGCCCGGCCGGGTCGAGGCGGAAGACCCCCGTGATCACGGTGAGCCCATCTGCGGCGGTCTCCTGGGCCAATGTCTGGAAGTATTCCCGCTCCTCGCTGTAGAAGGCCGGTATGGCGGTCTCCGGCCACACGACCAGATCCGCGTCCCGGTTCTTCAGGGTGAGATCCCGGTAGAGCCGTTTCGTGGGCTCGTACATCTCCGGCGCCCACTTGCGGTCCTGGGCGATGTTGCCCTGCACCAGGGCCACCCGCAGGAGGGGCCCGGCCGGAACGGACCAAGCGCGCCGTTCCAGCCACACACCGAGCGCGACCGCCAACGCCAGCACGCCCGCCAGCCCCAAGGCCGGGCGCCAGGGAGGACGCCGCAGCCACCAGACCACCGCCCCGGCCAGGAGCAGCCCCAGCCAGCCCACCGCGAACGTCCCGGCCACGGGGAAGAAACCGGCCAGCGGCGAGTCGGCATGGGGCTCTCCGGCCAGCAGCCAGGGAAAGCCGGTCAGGAACCAGCCGCGTACCCACTCGACGAGAAACCACAGCGCCGGATAGATGCCGAGCAGCCGCGCCGCCTCGCCACGGAAGCGGTTGCCCAGGCCACCCACGAGGGCCGGAAAGGCCGCAAGCGCCAGAATGAACGCCCCAGTGATCCCCACGGCCAACCAAACCGGAGCCTGGCCGAATTCATGGATGCTGTGAAAGATCCAGGACACGCCCAGTCCGAACAGGCCGAGCCCGGCCAGATAGCCGCGCCAGGCGGCGCGCCGCGGGGAGGCGTCCACCCAGGTGGCGAACAACAGCGCCGGGGCGAGCACGCCCAGGGGCCACCAGCCCAGGGGCGCGTAGGCGCCCACCCAGACGAGCCCGGCCGCCAAGGCGAGTACGTCGCCGCAGACCCCGGGGCGGGGCACCTCAGGCCTCTTCCGCCGCCGTGGTCCGTTCCACCTCCAGCAGGTGGACGCGCCGGTTGTCGGCGCGCAGCACCCGAAAACGCAGACCGTCCAGATCCACCGTCTCGCCCCGCTTCGGCAGGTGACCGAAACGATGCACCACCAGGCCGCCGATGGTGTCGAACTCCTCGTCGCTGAGCGTGGTGCCCAGCGCCTCGTTGAAGTCCTCGATGGGCGTCAGGGCCTTGACGGTGTAGTGGCCGGGCGCGCGCTCCACCACGTATCCTCCTTCCTCGACGTCGTGCTCGTCGGTGATTTCGCCCACGATCTGCTCCAGTACGTCCTCGATGGTCACCAACCCGGCCACGCCGCCGTATTCATCGACCACGATGGCCATGTGGTTACGACTCTTGCGGAACTCGCGCAGCAGCACGTTGAGCCGCTTGCTTTCCGGTATCAGGGTGGCCGGACGCAGGACGTCCTCCATGTCGAACTCCGCCTCGTTGCCGTCGGCGAAGTAGCGCAGCAGGTCCTTGGCCAGCAGGATGCCCTCCACCTCGTCGCGACTCTCGCCCACCACCGGGAAACGGGAATGGGCCGACTCCACGATGATCGGGAGCATCTGCCTCAGATCCGCCTCGGCGGGCACCACCACCATCTGCGCGCGCGGGATCATGACGTCGCGCACCCGCAGCTCCGAGACCTGGAGCACGCCCTCGATCATCTCCAGCTCGTCCGCCCCCAACAGGCCCCGGGCCTGTGCGCGGCGCAGGAGATCCACCAGCTGGTCCAGATTCTCGGGCTCGGCCACGAAGGCTTGACTGAGCCGTTCCAGCCAGCCCCAGCCGCCCTTGCGGCCTTCCGGATGCGGGTTCACGGGCCGCTCCCGGGCCGCCCACGACTCCGTGTGCCACCCCATTCCGGGCGGGGAACGGTGATCGGCGATCGCGGCATCAACGCCATACCTCGTAGGGGTTGTCGAAGCCGAGTGCGGCGAGAATCCGGATCTCCTCGGCCTCCATGCGGCGGGCCTGTTCGGCGGATTCGTGATCATACCCGAGCAGGTGCAGAACGCCGTGGATCACCAAGTGGGCCCAGTGGGCCTGCGGCGGCTTGCCCTGTTCGGCGGCCTCCCGCTGCACCACCGGCGCGCAGATCACCAGGTCGCCCAGCATCCGGACCGGGACATCGGGGGGCACCTCCAGGGGAAAGGACAGCACGTTGGTGGGACGGTCCCGGCCACGGTATTCGCGGTTCAGGGCGCGGCTTTCATCCTCGTCCACGATGCGGATGGTGAGTTCGCCGGCACGTCCGCGGGCCGCGGCCCGCGCCCAGCGCAGAAACTGCTCGTCTCCGGGAATGGACGCCGCCGATGCGCGGCGTTGCACCGTGAGATCGAGATCCGCGGCACCGGGCCACGGCCCAGCTTGCGGAGGCGGTTCCTCGGCATCGCGCATGGGCCCGGCGCTCAAGCGGCCTCGTGGGACTCGTAGGCCTGGACGATGCGCTGCACCAAGGGGTGGCGCACCACGTCCCGGGCCGTGAAGAACGCGAACCGCACCCCCTCCACCTCGCGCAGCACCTCGATGACGTGACGCAGTCCCGAGGTCCGGTTCGGCGGCAGGTCGGTCTGGGTGACGTCGCCGGTGACCACTGCCTTGGAGCCGAAGCCGATGCGGGTGAGGAACATCTTCATCTGCTCCACCGTGGTGTTCTGGGCCTCGTCCAGGATCACGAAGGAATCGTTGAGCGTGCGCCCGCGCATGTAGGCCAAGGGGGCCACCTCGATCACGTTGCGCTCCATGAGCCGTTCCACCTTCTCGAAGCCCATGGTCTCGAACAGGGCGTCGTACATGGGCCGCAGATAGGGATCCACCTTCTGGGCCAGGTCGCCGGGCAGGAAGCCCAGCCGCTCCCCGGCCTCCACGGCGGGACGCACCAGGACCAGGCGGCGGACGAGGTCCTGCTCCAGGGCCTCCACCGCGCAGGCCACGGCGAGATAGGTCTTGCCCGTGCCGGCCGGACCGATGCCGAAGCTGAGATCCGAGCCGCGGATCGCCTCGACGTACTCGGCCTGCACGCGGCCGCGCGGGCGCACCTTGCCGCGCCGCGTGCGTACCGGCTCCACCGTCGCCGGTTCTTGGGGTGACTCCAGCAGGCGATCCACGCCCGATTCCTGCAGGTGCAGATGCACCTGGGAGGCGGTGAGCGCGCCCTCCTCGGCGTTGGCGTACAGATCGCGCAGGACGGCCGCCGCGGCCTCGGCCGAACGAGCCTCGCCGATGATGCTGAAGCGGTTGCCGCGGTTGTTGATCTCCACCCCGAGGCGGCGCTCCACCTGGCGCAGATGGGCGTTCATGGGGCCGCAGAGGTTGGCCAGTCGGGGATTGTCGAACGGCTCCAGGGTCAGGTCGATGCTTGCGGGTCGTGTGTTCAAGCTACGTTGGGAATGGTTTCCTCGATGCTGTGGATGCGTCCCCGCAGGGAGTTGGCCAGCGCGGCGGTGACCTCGATCTCGGCGAACCGCCCGACGGCTTCCCGCGGGCCCGGGAAGTTCACCACCCGGTTGTTCTCGGTGCGCCCGCACAGTTCGCGTGGGCTGCGCCGGGAGGGGCCCTCCACGAGCACCCGCTGGACCGTGCCCACCATGGCCTCGGAGACCGCATCGAAACGGGCCTGGACGCGGGCCTGCAGCACCTGCAGGCGACGCTTCTTCTCGGCCGCCGGCACGTCGTCCGGCAACTCGGCCGCGGGCGTGCCGGGGCGGGGGCTGAAGGCGAAACTGAAGGCGTGATCGAAGCCCGCCGCGTCGATGAGTTCCAGCGTGGCCCGGAAGTCCGCCTCGGTCTCTCCGGGGAAGCCCACGATGAAGTCCGTGGACAGGGACAAACCGGGCCGCGCGCGGCGCAGGCGGGCCACGATGTCCAGGTACTCCTGGGCCGTATGCCCCCGCCGCATCAGGCGCAGGATCCGGTCGGAACCGCTCTGCACGGGCAAATGCAGGAATCCGGCCAGCTCCGGCACCTCGCCGAAGGCCTCGATCAGCTCGTCGTTCATCTCCAGCGGGTGCGAGGTGGTGAAACGGATCCGGTCGATCCCGTCCACCGCCGCGACATAGTGGATCAGCAGCGCCAGGTCGGCCGCGTCCCCATCGGGGGTCTCGCCCCGATAGGCATTGACGTTCTGCCCCAGCAGGGTGACCTCGCGCACGCCCTGGCGGGCCAGGGCCGCCACCTCGGCTACGACCTCGTCCAACGGGCGGCTCACCTCCTCACCGCGCGTGTAAGGCACCACGCAGAAGCTGCAATACTTGCTGCATCCCTCCATGACGGAGACGAAGGCGGTGGGCCCCTCGGCGCGCGGCTCGGGCAGCCGGTCGAACTTCTCGATCTCCGGGAAACTCACGTCCACCACGGCCCGCCCCGCCGCGCGCACCTGCTCGATCATCTCCGGCAGACGGTGCACGGTCTGCGGGCCGAAGACCACGTCCACGTGCGGGGCGCGGCGGCGCAGGGCCTCGCCCTCCTGACTGGCCACGCACCCCCCCACCCCGATCACCACGTGGGGCCGGGCCTGTTTGTGGACCCGCCAGCGCCCCAGGGTGGAGAACACCTTCTCCTGGGCCTTCTCACGGATGGAGCAGGTGTTGAGCAGGAGCACGTCGGCCTCGGCGGGATCGGCGGTGCGCTCCAGACCCAGGCGCTCGCGCAGCGCGTCGGCCATGCGCGCCGAGTCGTAGGCGTTCATCTGACAGCCCTGGGTCTCGATGTACAGGCGTCCTTCCATGCGGGTGTATTTTACCGCGAACGCCGCGGGGCGGGGAAAGCGTGGCGCTCGGCGAGCCGGCGCTCCCAGGCCCAGGCATGCGCCACGATGTCCTCCAGCGCCGGATACCGGGGCGCCCAGCCGAGCTCGCGCGTGATCCGCGTCGCATCGGCCACCAGACGGGCCGGGTCCCCGGGCCGCCGTGCGCCGCGACGCTCGGGAATGTCCCGTCCCGTGACCCGCCGGGCGGTGTCGATCACCTCCCGCACCGAATAACCGGCCCCGTTGCCCAGGTTGTAGCGGCGGCTCCCGCCCCCCGCGAGCAGGTGTTCCAGGGCCAGGAGATGGGCCTGGCACAGATCCTCCACGTGGATGTAGTCCCGGATGCAGGTCCCATCCGGGGTGTCGTAGTCCTCGCCGAAGACGGTGATCGCCTCGCGGCGCCCGGAGGCGGCTTGCAGGACCAGTGGGATGAGATGCGTCTCCGGATCGTGCCGCTCGCCGATCCGGCCCTGGGGATCGGCGCCCGCCGCGTTGAAGTAACGCAGGGCCACGGCCCGCAGCCCATAGGCCTGATCGTAGTCCTCCAGCAACTGCTCGACCATCCATTTGCTGCGCCCGTAGGGGTTGATGGGACGCTTGGGGTGATCCTCGTCGATGGGCACCGCCTCGGGCTCGCCGAAGATGGCCGCCGTGGACGAGAAAATGAAGGCGTCCACCCCGTGTGCGCGCAGGGCATCGAGCAGCACTTGGGTGGCGGCGAAGTTGTTGCGGTAGTAGCGGGCCGGATCGCGCACCGATTCGCCCACCTCGATGAAGGCGGCGAAATGCATCACGGCCGCGGGCGCATCGGCGGCGAACAACCGATCGAGCAAGGCGGCGTCACCGAGCCCGCCGACCACCAGGCGGCCGGCCAGCACGGCCTCGCGATGCCCCTTGCTCAGGTCGTCCAACACCGTCACCCGGTATCCGGCGCGGTCCAGCGCCAGCACCATGTGCGAGCCGATGTAACCCGCCCCTCCGACGACCAGAACGTGCGTCACTCACCGCCTCCGCTGCCCTCCCTGGCCCGGAGACTACCCCTTGGCCGGCTTCCGCGCCACCCTTCCGTTACGGTCCGCCGGCCGTCGATGGGGCGAGGAGGGTCTGCCGGGCACCCAGTCCCGGGGAGTGGATGAAACTGATGCCGACTACACCGTTGCCGTCGCACCCGCGGTCCGTGAACGTGGTCGGCAGGCTTCCCGCCAGCGGGGCACACACATCGGGGTCGGCGTCTCCGTCTCCCGCCGAGGCAGGCGTCACGAGCTGGAGGAAGCCATTGACGAAGCCCGCCGGCCGGCCCGCGATCGCCGCCGGGTCGATGACGTTGAGTTCCTTGTGCGGCAGGGCCACCGAGACGTTGGCCACGTTCTGCTCGTCGTCATAGATCTTGGCGGAATAACTCACCCCCGGCCCGCCGATGGTCTCCGCCGACCAGAGCACGATCTGGGTGGTGTCGCCGCCACCCACCGAATAACGCAGGTTCAGCAGATGCGACATGAACTTGGCGCCAAAGATCTCGAGCAGCACGTTCGTTCCACCGGCGATCAACGTCGTGAGGCTGTCCGGCCCCAGGGCGGCGAGGTTCACGGTCCCTCCCCCGTTGGCTTCCGCGAAGTCATAGGGGTCCACCGGCAAGGTGGGCACGAAGGCGACGTCATTGTCGTCCAGCACGGCGTAGAACGCCTCGGCCCCCAAGCACCTGAAGGCTCCCTCACTCATGCTCAGCAACCCGTCGCCATCGGTGTCCAGGACGAACAGCAGATAACCCACTTGGCCCTTGACCGTGTCCCCGCCCTCGCTGGCCCAGATGAACGGATGGACGTCGTTGTGGGTCATGGTGAAGCTGCCGCTCTTGACGGGGTTGGAGTCGGCATCGAAAAAGGTCCAGTAGATCCGGGCGGGCGGGGTGAACGCGCAGGTGGTCGCATCGCCGGTGACCAATCCCACCGCCGTGGTCTCGCCGGGTCCGTTGTGATAGACATAGGGCACCACCACCCCGGAGCCCGGCCCTCCCATGGTGTACGCCGCGGCCGGCCCCGTG
>Ga0256841_1000572_pt1 | contig 36989 bp, 34 predicted proteins | sample 356308metaG_FD_185971 | JGI IMG/M metagenome (GOLD analysis project Ga0256841, IMG submission 185971) | Hydrothermal vent microbial communities from Mid Atlantic Ridge, Atlantic Ocean - 356-308 | ecosystem: Environmental > Aquatic > Marine > Hydrothermal vents | place: Atlantic Ocean: Mid... | reverse complement strand
CCCGCGCAATCCGAGCGCCCGGACCAGACGCCGAGCCGCGGCCACGACCCGATCCGCCAGGCGACGCGGCAACCGGGCCCGGTTGACCGCCCCCGCGAACAGGAACGGCAGACGGGCATTATAGGACGTATGATGGAGGGTGTTAAAGCCGTGCCACAATAGGCGGCTTCCGTCGGCGAGAAAAGCCAGAGTGAAGACCTCCCCCGGCATCCACTTCTGAAAATAGCCCTTTCCGTTCCAGTCACCGCCGCACCACCGCCGCACTCCCATTCCCCCGCAGCCGCCGCACTTGTGCAGCCAAGCCGATTCCGCCGGCGGGGTCCAGCGGACGGGAGGATAAGCGATTCCCAGACGATCGAGGAGGGGGAAAAACCGTCCGGGATCCAAACATCGACGCAGCACCACCGCATCGTTGCCGTACAGGGGACAGCGCGACGCCAAGGTCCGCACCAGATCCAGCATGGCCTCCACACCCGCCCCGTAAAGCCAGCCGACGGGGCGATGGCGCCTGATGAGCTCCAGGGCCGCAGCCACCACCGTCTCGGCCCGGAAATCGGCCACCGGGATGCAGACCCGGGCGAGACGCCGGGTATCCCGGTCGCCGAACCGGTCCACGACCAGGGGGACATAGCCGGCCCGCCGCGCCGAGGCGGCCAGCATGCGCCCCGATTGAGCCAGGATCAGCAATCCGGGGCGCATCGGGTGAGGATTTCCGCCCCCCGGTTGCGGCTGGCGACCACCTGAAAGCGCAAACCGGTGGCGGCGAAGGCCGCTTCCAGAGCACGCAACCCCCGCGCCGCCGTCTCGGGATCCGGCAGCAGGCAAAATCCGGTCGGCCCCCAGGAACTCTGCCCCAGACCGCTCCAGCGGCGGCGCCGGAGCCAGGCCAGGACTTCGGCCACCCGGGAACTGGCGTAGCGTCCTCCCTGGGCCGGGGCGAAGTATTCCCCATTGGCCCGCTGAATCACCGCCAGCACCTCGCAGAAAGCCCGGTAGTCCCCCTCCGCCAGAGCCGGCAGCCCCTGGATCAGCAGGCGATGACACAAATCGGCGGCGACGCTGCGGGAAAATCGTGGCAACTGGGCGAACGCGGCGTGCTCCCGGACTCCGGAAAGCCCTTCGGCGCCGGGATCGTAGATCAACAGCCAGCGCCACTGGGACGGCACCGGAAAACGGGCGATCAGCGGCGGCGTCACCGTGGCTTCCCCCCGGCCGCCGTCGACCAGAAAGCCCCCCTGTTCGAAGGCGGCGATGCCGATCCCCGAACGCCGACCCCTGCCGACGATGCCGGCCACCTCACGCGCCTCCAGCCGGCGGCCGTGAAAACGGCAGAAAGCCGTGCCGACGGCGAGCGCCAACTGGGTCCCCGATCCCAGCCCGGCATGGGGTCGGATGGCCTCCTGGACGTGGACGTGCCCGCTCAAAGGAAGCCCGAGGGCCGCCCGCAGCCGCTCCACGACGAGCCGGACCGGGCGATCCTGATATCCGCTGATCCGGAAACCATCGGCGGCGGAAACCCGCACCCGGGTGACGATGCCCTCCAGGGCCACCCCCACGCTGCCGTAGCTGCGCCCCAGATGGGCGCCGGGATCGAGAAAACCCAAATGCAGGCGCGCCGGAGCCTGCACCTGAACCGTCACGGGAAACTTCGCTTCGTCAACCATTAAAGTCCTGCCACTCGTCCAGACTAGCACGCCCGCCGGTGCTCGCGCCAATGTTCATAAATCCCCAGCAGGGCCGGAATGACCAACAGCACCAGCACCGTTGCGAACAGCAGCCCGAAGGCGATGGAAACGGCCATGGGTATCAGGAAACGCGCCTGCAGCGAAGTCTCGAACAACAACGGCAGCAGACCAGCCACCGTGGTCAGGGAGGTCAACAGCACGGCGCGCAGACGCTGACAGGCGGCCTCTTCCAGGGCCCGGGACAAGGGCAGTCCCCGGCGCCGCAACTGATGATAGAAGCTGACCAGGATGATGGAATCGTTGACCACGATGCCGGCGAGGCCGAAGATACCGAACAACGACAAGATGGTCAGATCGATTCCCATGACCACGTGGCCGAGCACGGCACCGATCAGACCGAACGGAATCGCCGCCATCACGATAAGAGGCCAGCCGTAGGAACCGAACACCCAGGCCAGGATCAGATAGATCAAAATCAGTCCCAGCATCCCCCCTTTTTTCATGTCCGAGATGGTCTCGGCCCGGTCCTCCGCCCGGCCGGAGGGGGCGAAATCGATGCCGTGGCGTTCGGCCAGGCGCGGCAGAATTTCCTTCATCAGGGTTTCCATCACCCGCCCGGGTTTGTTGACGTGGACGTTGATGTCCGCGGAAACCTCCACCGCCAGGCGCCCCTCGGCATGACGCAGGATCTCGAATCCCTGCCGGGTGTCGGCCGTCGCCACCGAGTGCAGCGGAACCCGGTCGCCGGACGGCAGGCGGATCTGCAGTTTGCCGAGCACGTCCAGATGGTCCCGCTCCCGCTCCGCCAGCCGCACCCGGACCTCCACTTCGTCGGGGCCGTCCTGGAAGATCTGTACCAGACGCCCGGCGAAAAAACTGCGCAGCTGACGCCCCAGTTCAGCCGGCGTCAGCCCCAGCATCTCCCCTACCGGGGTCAGGTGATAAATCCACTGCTCGCGCCCGTAGGGCAGGTCTTCGGTCACGTCGCTCAGACCGGGGATCTGCTTCATCACCCCGACCAGTTCCAGGGCGGCCTGTTTCAGGCGCTGGGGATCGTCACCGATCAGGCGCACACTCACGTCCCTTCCCGGCGGCCCCACCTGACGGGCCATAAGAATCAGGTTGTCCAGACCGGCCGCAGGGGGAATCATCCTGCGCCAGGCCTCGATCACCTGCCAGCTGCGCACCGCGCGCCGTTCCGAGGGAATCAGTTCGACGACCATCGCCCCCAGATGATCTCCCTGCTGCTGCAAGGCCCCCGATCCCGACAGGGCCCGCCCGTGAATGCGGATGGCGGTACGCACCAGGGGACGGTCGGGTGACAAGCGGCGCTCGGCCCGGTGCAGGGCCGCTTCCAGGGTCTGGAGATAGCGCGCCACCCGTTCCCTGGGAGTTCCTGGAACGAACGCCACGGTAGCGTAGAGAATGTCGGCCTCGGGGGCGGTGAAAAAGACGAACGGCACCCGGCCGCCCGCCACCAGACCGAGAACGGCGATCAGCAGCGCGATGGCCGCCGCCAGGGTCACGCCGCGATGTCGCAAACAGGCCCGGACCAGCGGGCGGAAGCGCCGCTCCCGGAAACGGCGGAACGCCACGTCGAAACGCCGGCGCAGCCGGCTTTCCCGGTGCACGTCCATCTTCTCGAAGGCGTGACGCAGATGGGCCGGCAGCACCCAGAAGCTTTCGATCAGGGAAGCGGCGATGACGGCGATCACCACCAGGGGAATGGCGAACAGGATCTTGCCGGTGGAACCGGAAACCAGCATCAGGGGAAGGAAGGCGGCGATGGTGGTGAGAGAGGAGGCCAAAACCGGAGCCAACATGCGCCGGGCGCCGCCGGTGGCCGCCGCCACAGGCGACTCCCCCATTTGATAATGGGCCAGGGCGTCCTCCCCCACCACGATGGCGTCGTCGACGATGATCCCCAACGCCATGATCAGGCCGAACAGGCTGATCATGTTGATGCTGCCGCCGGCCAACCACAGAATCAGCAGGGTGGCCATGAAGGACACCGGAATGCCGACGGCCACCCAGAAGGCCACCCGGGAGCTCAAAAAGACGTAGAGAATGGCCACCACCAGGATCAGGCCGCCGAAACCGTTCCTGAGCAACAGTTCGATACGCTCCTTGATGAGCTGCCAGGTGGGCTGGTAGACGTGGAGTTCGACCCCCGGCGGCAGGGTGGGACGGGTTTCGGCTAGCCACTGGGTGAAGACCGCCGCCGCCTCGAAGGCGTCGCCGTGTTCGGCACGGCGGATCTGGAGTTCGACGGCCGGGCGTTCCCGGAACACCAGTTCGACACCGCCCTTGCGGGGTTTGCGCTCGATGGCGGCCACCGAACCCAGCTCGATACGCTCGTCCCCGGCGGTCAGGGGAATCTTGCCGAACGCCCAGGGGGTGCGGCGCTGCTCAAGCACCCGCACCAATTTCTGGTTCTCCCGGTCGCCGAAGCTGCCGGCGGGAACGTCGCGGCTGAAGCGCCCGATGCGTTCGGCGACCCGGTCCAGATCGGCCCCCAGAGCGTCGAGGGTGGCCGGGTCCAGCTCGATGGCGATTTCCTCTTCCGGCAACCCGACCAGATCGACCTTGTCGATGCCCCGGTGGAGCAATTCGCGCTCGAAACGGTGGGCCAGCGGCCGCAACACCTCCAGCGAAGGCCCGGAAAGGAGCAGCTTGGCCACCAGTTCGTGGCGGGCGAGATGCACCACCTCGGGGTCCTCGGCCCCGGCGGGCAGGTTGCGGAACTCGTCAACCCGCTGGCGCACCTGGGCCAGCGCAAGCAGGATGTCGGTGCCTTCCCGGAACTGGAGGGTGATGGCGCAATGCCCCTCGCTGGACGTGGAGGTCATGCGGCGCAGGTCGTCCACGGTCTTCAGCTGCTGCTCCAGAGGGGTGGTGAGACTGCGCTCCACGTCTTCGGCGCTGGCACCGGGCCAGTCGACCCGCACCCGGATGATATCGAGCTGGAAATTGGGAAAGAACTGCACCCGGAGCCGGTCCAGGGCGAAGAGGCCGCCGATGATCATCAGCACCATGACCAGATTGGCGGCGACCGGATGGCGGATGAAAAAGACGATCCAGCCGCGTTCCGGAGTCAAGAAACCGCCTCCACCAGCCGAGCCTTCACCGCCAGACCGTCGGCGGCGTTGGGCAGATGAGTGATCAGAATCCGGTCCCCCGGGCGCAGTTCCGGACTGTGGACCAGCAGCCAGCTCCGGCCGTCGTGAGGATAATCCCCCAACGGCTCCACCGTCAGCGATTGCAGCCGGCCGTCGACGATGCGGTAGATCCGCCGGGAACCGTACAGCGCCGTATAGGGCACCGCGACCGCGTGGTCACGCGCCGGCCGCTGCAGCCGCACCGTGACCGGCAGTTCCAGGCGCAGCCGCCGGGCCCCTTCGGTGACCCGGAAGAAGGCGTCGATCCCCCCCGCCTCCGCCCGGCCGGCCAGGCGCTCCAGACGCAGCCGAATCCCCAGGCCCAGGCTTTTTCCTTCCGCCCGGAGCCGATACCCCCGTTCCACGGCGCGGCGGATTTCCCGGTGAAAAGGGGCGGGGATCTTGGCCCGTACCTCCAGGTCCCGCCAGGAAAAAAGGCTCACCAGGGGCTGGCTCGCCCCCACCATATCTCCCTCGGCCACGGCGACCTCGGCCACCACCCCGGCGAACGGTGCCGTCACCCGGCTGCGCTGCAGGGCGACCTCGGCCTGGTGCAGGCGGGCCCTGGCTTTTTCCAACTGGGCCTCCAGCTGGCGCAGGCGGGCCGGATGCTGATCGACCGCCAGTCGCCTGGCGATGACGGCCATCGCCTGGCGTTCCGCCTCCATGCGCGCCTGATCCAGGGCCGCCGCGGCCGCCAACCCGCGGCGTCGCAGCTTCTCCATGCGGGCCACCTGATTCTGCAACAACGTCAGCAGACGGCGTTCGTGAACCAACGCCTGGACGTCGCTGCGAGAACGTTGCCGCTCCAGTTCCAGGCGGGCCTCCAGTTCCGTCACCGCCGCCCTGGCCTGCCGGACGCCGGGACGGAAATCCCTCGGATCCAGGGCGACCAGCAACTGCCCAGGCCTCACCGTTTCGCCTTCCCGAACCCGCACCTCGGTCACCTGACTGGCCGCCGGTGCGGTGGCCCGCATCAGGGCGGGGGCCTCGACCCGGCCGTAGAGGGTCAGCACCGGATGGAGACGGCGGGGCTGCACCGCGATCGCCTCCACCTGCCATACCCGGGGCCGAACGGCCGGGGCCGGCTGCCGGGGACGGGTGGCCACCAGGACGACGAACACCGTCACCCCGAGCAACAGGATCCCCCAGGGCCAATAGCGGCGGTCAATGGTCATGGAATCACGGAAACAGCGTGGATCGACGGCATGCGCTTCGCCACCAACGGCGAAGGCGACCTGCAAAGCCGTTTATGATAGCAGAAACGCCCGGACTGCCTGAAAGTCGAAGGGGCTGCCGGACCGAAATTCGGCCGTCAATTCAGGCCCGGCTCCACCCCCCTGGCGGCCGACAGACTCTCCCGGTAATCGCCGACAAGCCGGTTTCAGGGGGCGGGATCGGGAATACGGTCGTGAATGGCCTCGATGCCGGCCACGACCTCCTCCGGCAGGACCAGGTCGACGCTGGCGATGTTCTCCCGCAGTTGCGCCAGGGTGGTGGCGCCGATGATGTTGGCGGTCACGAACGGACGGGAGTTGACGAAGGCCAGCGCCATCTGGGCCGGGCTCAGGCCGTGGCGCCGGGCCAGAGCGACGTATTCCTGGGTCGCCCGGACCGCGTTCTCTCCCGAATAGCGGCGGTATTCGGAAAACCGATTGAGCCGGGCACCGGGGGCGGCGCTCCCGTCCAGGTACTTGCCGCTCAACACCCCGAATCCCAGGGGGGAATAGGCCAACAGCCCCACCCGTTCGCGCAGGGACATTTCCGCGAGCCCCACCTCGAACAGACGGTTGAGCAGATTGTAGGGATTCTGGATCGACTGGACCCGGGCCCAGCCATATTTTTCCGCCAGCACCAGGTACTGCATCAGACCCCAGGGGGTCTCGTTGGAAATCCCGATGTAGCGGACCTTGCCCGCACGGACCAACTGGTCGAGGGCTTCCAGGGTTTCGCCGATGGATTCCACCGTCTCCGCCTCGATCCGGCAAAGGCCCCGTTCGCCGAACTTGTTGACGGTACGGGCGGGCCAGTGGACCTGGTAGAGGTCCACATAATCGGTCTGAAGCCGTTTCAGACTGGCGTCGATGGCCTGATGGATCTGCCGGCGATCGAGACGGGGACCGCCGCGGATGTAACGCACCCAGCCCCTGGTGTTGCCCGCCACCTTGGTGGCCAGCACCAGATCGTCGCGCCGCCCCCGTTTTTTCAGCCAGTTGCCGATGATGGTCTCGGTGCGGCCGTAGGTGCGCTCCGAGGGGGGGATGGGATAGAGTTCGGCGGTGTCGATGAAGTTGACCCCCTGGGCCACCGCATAGTCCAGCTGCTCGAACGCTTCGGCCTCGCTGTTCTGCTCCCCCCAGGTCATGGTGCCCAGGCAGATGACGCTGACCTCGAGATCGGAGGTGCCCAGCTTGCGGTATTGCATCGTTCCGTCACCACAATTCGGTGAAGTCAAATCCCATCCAAGTACCCAAGTTCGGGGTTCGGTTATGATAGCGCGATCGCACCGCGGCTGACATCCAAACCGCCTTGGGATTTTTCCCACTTCAAAATCCACCGCCCGCCTGGGCTAAAATGGAGAAAAATTCCGGGACGGATCCATGGCCAAGCTGCACATCGGTTTCATCTCCACCCGCCTGGCCGGTACCGACGGCGTCTCGCTGGAATCGGCCAAGTGGTCCCAGGTTCTCGAAGAGGCGGGGCATCGATGCTTCTATTTCGCCGGGGAGCTGGACCGGCCGGCCCAGCTCAGCTATGCGGTGCCCGAGGCCCATTTCAAACACCCCCTGATCGCGCGCATCAATCAGGATCTGTTCGACGACATCTACCGCACCCCGGTGACCTCGGAAACCGTCGCCGCCCTGCGCCGCCGTCTCAAACAGCACGTGCGCTGCTTCGTGGAACGCTTCGGGATCGATCTGCTGATCGTCGAAAACGCCCTGTCCCTGCCCATGAACGTCCCCCTGGGCCTGGCCCTGACCGAGTACATCACCGAGACCCGCATTCCCACCATCGCCCACCATCACGATTTCTACTGGGAGCGGCCCCGCTACGCCCTCCATGCCGCCGAGGATTATCTCAAGGCAGCCTTTCCCCCAGCCATGTCCTTCCTCCAGCACGTGGTCATCAACTCCTACGCTGCCGAACAGGTCGCCCTGCGCACCGGAATGCGTTCGGCGCTGATTCCCAACGTGATGCCCTTCGAGACCCCGCCGCCCCAGCCCGACGAGATCACCGCCACCCTGCGGCCGGAACTGGGCATCGGCGGGGACGAGGTCCTCCTGCTGCAGCCGACCCGCATCGTGCCACGCAAGCGCATCGAACGCGCCATCGAACTGGCCCGCAAACTGGAGCGCCCCTGCTGCCTGCTGATCACCCATTCCAGCGGCGACGAGGGCGACGCCTACCGCCGCTATCTGGCGGAATACGCCGAGCTCCTGGGGGTACGTGTCCTGTTCGCCGCCGAGCGTTTCAACCACCGCCGCGGCACCACGGCCGACGGCCGCCCGATCTTCTCCCTCGCCGACGCCTATCATCAGGCCGACCTGGTGACCTACCCTTCCACGCTGGAAGGATTCGGCAACGCCTTCCTGGAAGCGATCTACTATCGCAAACCCTTGCTGATGAGCCGCTACGAGACCTTCAAAACCGACATTCAGCCCAAGGGCTTCCAGGTGATCGCCTTCGACGACTTCATCGACAACGGCATCGTGAGGGCGGTCCGGGAACTGCTGGACCATCCGGAAAAGGCCAGGGCGATGGTGGAGACCAACTACCGCCTGGCCCGGCGCCACTTTTCCTTCACCGTACTGCGCAAACGCCTCTGTCCCCTGGTGTCCCAATGCTGTGAAGCGGGCAGATGTTGATCCGCCATGGGACTGCCGCGCACCGTCATCGTCCTCAGCCTGGTATCGTTCCTCAACGACGCCGCCAGCGAGATGATCACCCCGCTGTTGCCCCTGTTCCTGACGGGGGTGCTGGGAGCGGGACCCGCCGCCCTCGGGCTGGTGGAAGGGGTCGCCGAGGCCAGCGCCAGCTTTCTGAAGATCGTCTCCGGCAGACTGGCCGACCGGGGCTGGCGCCACAAACCCCTGGTGCTGGCGGGCTACACCCTGTCCAACTTCTGCCGGCCGTTGATCGGACTGGCCGGAACCTGGGTCTGGGTGTTGGCACTGCGCTTTCTCGACCGGGTGGGCAAGGGCATCCGCACCGCCCCCCGCGACGCCCTGATCGCTCATACCACCCCACCCGAACTCAGGGGACGGGCCTTCGGCCTTCACCGTGCTTTGGACAATGCCGGCGCCGTCCTGGGACCGCTGCTGGCCTTCGCCCTGCTGCAACACCACCTGCCGATGCGGCAGGTTTTCCTATGGTCGGCGATCCCGGGCGTCTGCGTCCTGCTGCTGTTGGCCCTGGGGGTCCGCGAACCGGCGCGGCCGCCGGTCACGCCGCCACCCCCGCTCCGCTGGCGGAGCCTGGACGCCCGCCTGAAGGGGCTGATCCTGGCGGCCGGCGGCCTGTCACTGGCCGCCGCTCCGGAAACGTTCGTGATCCTCTGGGCCAGCGAAAGGGGGTTGGCGACCGCCTGGGCACCCCTGCTGTGGGCCGGCGCCAGTGCGGTCAAGACCCCGATCGCGCTGCTGGGGGGTGAGCTGTCGGACCGCACCGGCCGGCTGCCGGTCCTGCTTTTCGGCTGGGGCGCCCGCACGGCCCTGTTGATCGCCCTGGCGACCGCCGGTGACGCCCCGTGGCTGACCTGGGGACTGTTTCTCGGCTATGCCGCCAGCCTGGCGCTGACCGAGGGTCCGGAACGGGCGCTGATCGGCGATGACGCCCCTCCCCGCCTTCGGGCCACCGCCTTCGGCCTGTACCACATGACGATAGGCCTGGCGGCGCTGCCCGGCGGGTTGCTGTTCGGCGCTCTGTGGCAATGGCGGGGACACGCCGCGGCCTTCCTGTGCGCCGCTACCATCACGGCCGTCTCGGCGGCCGTTTTGGCGGTGTTGGCCCGGCGGCCTCAATCCAACTGAACCGGCCCCAGTCCCGGAAACAGGGTGACCAGGCCATTGGCGATGATCTGCACCGCGATCCCGGCCAGAATCAAACCGGCGACCCGCAGCAGAATGTTGGCACCGGTGACGCCGAGGAAATCGGCGACCGGTTCGGCCTTTTTCAGCAACCACCAGAGGATTCCCATCACCAGCACTGCGATGACGGACAACGCGACCCGCCCCAGGAAACCGCCGGCCTCGTCCGCCAACAGGATGGCCATGCTGATCACACCCGGCCCCACGATCAGGGGCATGGCCAAAGGTACCACGGCGATATTTTCCAGCTCAGCCGCCTCCTCTTCCTCGGCCCGGGTCCGCGCCATGGCACTAGGGCGGGCCTGCAGCATCGAAATGGCCATCAACAGCAAGATCAAACCGCCGCCCACTTCGAACGCCCCGATGCCGATGCCGAAAATTTCCAGGACCAGTTCCCCCAGCCAAATGGCCGCCAGCAGAAAAGCCGTCGCCGCCAACGTCGCCACCCGGGCGATGGCCTGGCGCTCATCGAGAGGACGGTCGGCGGTGAGGGCGAAGTAATAGGTCAGACTGTCGATCGGATTGACCACGATCAGCAAACTGACGAAGGCTTTGAACAAAAACAACATGGCACCCCTCCTCCTTATTTATTTTTCCGGAACTCAGTTCAGGATTTCGATCGTCACCCGGGCCATCAATTCGGACAAAGCACCCGGATCGAACAACTCCGTGCCCGGCTGTGCCACCGTCCCGGCACTGCAGGCCACCGCCAGTCTCAGGATCTCGGGTTCATCCAATCCCCGGGCGAACCCGGCCACCAGTCCCGCCACCAGCGTATCGCCGGCCCCCACGGTGGAACGCACCTCGACACGGGGCGGCAAGGCGCGCCAGGTCCTCGAAGCGCTGCTCAGGATCGCCCCTTCCTCGCCCAGGGAGACGCAGACGTAGTCGATGTTTCCCGAACGCCGGATCAGGCGGCGGACTTCCGCCACCACATCCTTCATCCCGTCCAACTTTCGCCCCACCAGCTGCTCGATTTCGTAACGATTGGGCTTGACCAGGAAAGGACCCGCCCGAACCCCCTGGCGCAGCAGCTCGTGATGGGCGTCGAGCACCGGCCGGCCGCCGGCGGCGCGGATGGTTCCGATCAGATCGGCATAGACCGAATCGGGAACACCGGGCGGCACCGAACCGGTCACCACACCGTAGCCGTCGGCCACATGGCGGGTGAAGGCATCCAGCAACTCGGAAAGGTGGCTCCGATCCAGACGGGGACCGATACCGCTGACCTCGTACTGACTGCGGGTTTCCCGTTCCCACAAGGTGCAGTTGATGCGGGTCTCGCCGGGAATGTGGACATAGGCCGGATCGTCCAGGTGGCGATGCAGCAGGCGTTCGAGGAACTGACCGGTCTCTCCGGCCAGAACGCAGTAAGTCCGGGCCGGGATGTTCAAGCGCTTCAACGCCCGGCCGACGTTGATCCCGTTGCCGCCGGGATCGTAACGGGTCGCCAGGGCATGGACCTTGCGGTCCGGAACCAGACGACGGATCTCATGGGTCACATCGACGGCCGGATTGAGCGTCAGCGTAGCGATAGGCATGGTCGTTGCGGTTTCGTCAAAAAAGATTCACTATAGCGGCGGCCGCTCCGGGAGGAAAGACCGGGGCTCGTCACACCCGCCATCCATCGCTTTCCCGCCTTCCGGAAAGCGAATCGGCAGGCAGTGGCCACGACCCCGGCATTCCCCCAGACAGATTGGGACAAACAGCGAGAATCCGGATGAGCCCCACTCCTTTCGTCGCCCTGCTGATGTTCCTGATGTTCGTGACCGCCGCCCTGTTCGCCATGTTCGGTCAGGGTGGCGGCGCCGTCTACACTCCGTTGCAGGTGCTGTTCGGCATCGACTTCCACGTGGCCGCCGCCACCAGCCTGTTCCTGATCATGATCGGCGCCCTCGCCGCCCTGCCGGTCTATCACCGGGCCCGCCTGATCGACTGGCCCCTGGCCCTGACCCTGGAGGCGGCGGCGATGACCGGGAGCTTCGGCGGCGGTCTGGTCTCCGGGCGATTCCCGCCGCAAACGCTGTCCCTGATCTTCGCCCTTCTCATCGGCGTGGTGGCCGTCGTCACCCTCGCCGACTTCCGTCTGGAAACCTGCGCCCGTGTGCCGGCATTCGCCACCCGCTTTTGCTGGCAGCGCCGCCACGGCGACCAGCGCTACCGGGTCAATTTACTGTTGGGTCTGCCCTTGGGCGCCGTCGCCGGCTTCGCCAGCGGCCTGCTCGGCATCGGCGGCGGCCTGTTCCTGGTACCGCTGATGGTGCTGGTGCTCAACGTGCCGATTCAGATCGCCATCGGCTCCAGCGCCCTGATGGTGGGTCTGACGGCGGCGGCCGGGTTCACCGGTCACCTGCTGGCCGGCCACTGGGACTGGCGCGCCTCCCTGCTTTTCACCGTGGCGGTGTTCACCGGCGCCCGCCTCGGCGCCCACCTGACCACCCGGCTCGACAAACACCGGGTCCAGACCATCTTCGGCTGGTTTCTGTTGGCACTGGCCGTTCTGATGTCGATACGGGTCGCCGTTGCGGCATGAGAGGCGTATTGCTTCTGCTCGTCGGGTTTCTGATCGATACCGCCCACGCCGCCGAACCCATCCTGCCGCTGCCGGAAACACAGCCACCGGCGACACCGGCATCCCGTCTGGGACGACGCCTGTTCCACGATCCCCGCCTCAGCGGCAGCGGCCGCCTGAGCTGCGCCCACTGTCACCGCCTCGACAGGGGTGGGGACGACGACCGTCCTCTGCCGCCGATCCCCACCGGCCCCCATCCCCACAACACCCCCACGGTGTTCAACGCCCGCTACAACCATTACCTGCACTGGTACGGCGATCTCGACACCCTGGAAGATCAGGCCCGGGTGGCGCTGCAGCGCGACATGCAGGTGAACTGGCCGACGGTGCTGGCGCGCCTGGCAGCCGATCCGGACTACGCCTCGGCCTTCCACCGGCTTTACGACGGCGTGAGCGAGGCGGCGGTGATCGCCGCTTTGGTGGCCTTCGAACGCACCCTCGTCACCCCCGACGCCCCCTTCGACCGTTTCCTGCGCGGTGACACCGAGGCCCTCACGCCCCGCCAGCGCCGCGGTTACGTCTTGTTCAAGCGTCTCGGCTGCAGCGCCTGTCACCAGGGGGTCAACGTGGGCGGCAACCTGCGCCAGAAACTGGGGGTCTTCGGCCGCTATCCCGGCGACGATCCCGGACGCTTCGCCGTCACCGGCCGTCCCGAAGACCGAGGTGTCTTCCGGGTGCCGAGCCTGCGCAACGTGGCTCTGACCGCTCCGTACTTCCACGACGGTCGGGTGAAGACCCTGGAAAAGGCGGTCGCCCTGATGGCGGAGCTGCAACTGGGGATCCGCCTGAGGCAAGCGGAAATCCAGGATCTCGTCGCTTTCCTCCACAGCCTGACGGGGCGGTGGAATGCCGAGGAAACGTCGCGATGAAATCCCTAGGACTGGGCATTCTGCTGGCTCTGGTTCTGGGCGCTGTGACCACCCTATACCGGTTCGCCGACCTGGAAGCGGCCGGCGCCGCCCGTTTCGCCGCCGCCCTCACCGCCCTGCGCCTTCACGACGCCGGATTCAACCGGGATCTGCTGCGGCTGCGCCACGGCGATTTGACCCATTACGACACCGTCAACGCCGCCATCCGCGCCATCGAAGCCGACCTGAGGGCACTGGCCGCAGCGGCCGACGAACTGGCGCCGGAGGTGGCGGTCTTGCGGCTGCTGGCACGGCACAAACGCGAACGCCTGGAGGCTTTCAAGAGCGATAACGCCCTGGTACGCAATTCCCTGGCCTACGTGGTCCACCGCCAGGAAGAGCTGGCCCGCCGCCATCCGGCGCTCACCGCCCTGGGAGCGGCGCTGCTGCGCTTTCTGCGCCATCCCGACGAACGCCGGCGACGGGAAGTGACACTGCAGCTGTCCCACCTGCCCACGGGCGGAGAATTCGATTCCCTGAGCGCCCACGTCCGGCTGATCCTGGAACGGCTTCCCCGTCTGGAAGCGACCCTCGGCGAGCTGTTGAACACCCCGTTGGGAGCGGTCGCCCGGCGCCTGGCGGACGTTCACCTGGCGACCCAGACACGGCTGCAGCGCCGTGCGGACGCTTTCCGCCTGGGCCTGTATCTGGCCGCCCTGGCGTTCCTCGGCTATCTGCTGGTCACCCTGGCACGGCTGCACCGGGCCAATCGACGGCTGCAGGCGGAGATGGGCCGGCGTCTGGAAACCGAGCGGCAACTGCTACAGGCCCAGAAGATGGAAGCCCTCGGCACCCTGGCCAGCGGCATCGCCCACGACTTCAACAATCTACTCACCGGCCTTCAGGGCTACGCGGTGCTGGCCCGGGAACAGCTCGAGGCCGGCCGGTCGCCCACCGACGCCCTCGGTCGTATCGAAGCCATCGTCGCCCGGGGACGGGAACTCGCCGCCCGCCTGCTCCAGTTCGCCCGACCCGGCGGCGGCCGCTGCGAACGATTCGCACCGGGCGCGGTGGTGGCCGAGGCCCTTGACTTCGTCCGCTCCGCCCTGCCGAGCCGGGTGCGACTGCGCTTCGACGATCGTCTTCCGGCGGAACGAAAAGTCACGGGACGACCCGGCGAATGGCAGCAGGTAGTGATCAACCTGGTACGCAACGCCGCCGATGCGGTGGGCGGGGACGGGGAAATCACCGTGTCCCTGACGGCGACGGCCGAAGGGGTGCTGCTGGAGGTAACCGACGACGGCGAAGGCATCGCCCCGGAGCGACTGGCGACGATCTTCGAGCCCTTCGCCAGCGGCAAGCCGGCAGGGAGCGGCAGCGGCCTGGGGCTGGCGATCGTCGAACGCATCGTCCACGCCCACGGGGGCCGCATCGAGGTGGAAAGCCGCCCCGGCCGAACCGTCTTCCGCATCCGGTTTCCCTGGCAGGTACCGTTACAACGGTAACATTTCGCCGTCTTTCCGCAATTCTCCGGTAACCGGCAGGGTTTAGCCTGTAGCCGTGTCCAACCGTTATTGAGGAGGAGATGGGTACATGATCTGGGAAAAACCCGCCTACCGCGACCTTCGCCTCGGTTTCGAAGTCACCCTGTACATTCATCACCGCTGAGGGGGCGCCGATGAAACCGATTCCCGCGACCGTAGCCGGGCTCTGCCTGACCGTCGCCGTCAGTGCGGCGGAGGTGCGTCTACCCGGAAAGCGCGACCTGCTGGGGCTGCCGCCGGTACCGGTACCGGCGGACAACCCCTTGACCCTGGAAAAAGCGGTCCTCGGCAAAAAGCTGTTCGAGGACCGCCGCTTCAGTGCCGACGGCACCATCAGTTGCGCCCACTGCCACCGGCCCGAGCTGGCGTTCCAGGACGGGTTGCCGGTGTCGGAGGGCATCGGCGGCCGGAAGGGCACCCGCAACGCCCCGACGGTCATCAACGCCGCCTACTACACCACCCAGTTCTGGGACGGCCGCCGTCCCACCCTGGAGGCCCAGAGCAAGGACCCCTTCGTCAATCCCATCGAACACGGCCTGAAAAGCCACGATCCCATCGTCGGGGTGGTCCGGAGCGATCCGGCGTACCGGCAGGCGTTCGAACGCGCCTTCGGCGTGAAACCGGCGCAGATCACCATCGACCACGTGGCCCGGGCCATCGCCAGCTTCGAGCGCACCGTGGTGGCCGGAGACAGCCCCTTCGACCGCTACCTGTACGGCGGTGACAAGAATGCCCTGTCACCGGCGGCGGTGCGCGGTCTGGCGGTGTTCCGGGGCAAGGGACGCTGCGTGAGCTGTCACGTGATCGAGGCATCGACGGCATTGTTCACCGACAACGACTTCCACAACCTGGGGGTGGGATTCGACCGGATCGCCGACCGCCTGCCAGAGATCATCGCCGCCTTCCGCAAGGCCAAGGCCGCCGGCAAACCGGTGGACGAGGCGGTCCTCTCCCAGCAGGAGCTGTCCGAGCTGGGACGTTTCGCCGTCACCGGGGAAGTGAGCGACCTCGGCAAGTTCAAGACCTCGACCCTGCGCAACATCGCCCTGACCGCCCCCTACATGCACGACGGCAGCCTCAAGACCCTGGAGGAGGTGGTGGACTTCTACGACCGAGGCGGTTTCGACAACCCCATGCTCGACGGTGGCATCCGTCCGCTGGGGCTGACCGCCCAGGAAAAGGCCGATCTGGTGGCCTTCCTCAAATCTCTCACCAGTTCACGTTTCGCAACGACCGGGAGGTGAGCGCATGAAACGCCGACAATTTCTCAAAGGGATGGGGCTGGCCGGCCTGGGCGCCACTCTGCCCTTCAGCCTAGTGGAAATCAGTTTCGGCATGGGCACCAAGCCCGCCGAACACGAATCCTTCACCTTCGCCTACATCTCCGACTCCCACCTGACCCACCTGGGCGGCACCCGCTTCACCCGCAATTTCGATCAGGGACTGCGCAAGGCGGTGATGGAAGTCAACCTCATGGAGCCGAAACCGGACTTCGTCGTCTACGGCGGCGATCTGGCCCAACTGGGCAAACGGGAGGAACTGGATCACGGCCTCGAACTGTTGTCAGCCCTGCGCCCGCCCATCAAGTGGGTCATCGGGGAGCACGACTTCTACCTGGACATGGGCCGGTACTGGGAGGACAAGATCAGCCCCCTCCATTACAGCTTCGACCACAAGGGGGTTCACTTCGTGGTCCTCAACAGTATCCTCACCTACGAGGACTGGATCGCCCGCTGGCCGACCGCTGAGGAGCGGATGGCCAACATGGCCCGCCTGGACAATCCTCACGGATCGCCGTTCCTGGTGGGGGAAGCCCAATTGCGCTGGCTGCAGGAAGACCTGGCCAAGTACGACGCCAACGTTCCGGTGGTGGTGCTGTCCCACTCGCCCCTCTACAAGATCTTCAAGCCCTGGAACTTCTGGACCGACGACGCCGAACGGGTGCAGAAACTGCTGCAACGCTTCCACCGGGTCACGGTCCTGCACGGCCACGTCCACCAGGTGCTCTACAACCAGATCGGCAACATCACCTTCTACGCCATGATGGCCACCGCCTGGCCCTGGCCGTATCCGGTCAGCTACGTGCAAAAACCCAACCAGGTGCCGAAGCTGACCGTGTTCATGAACCGCGCCGATCCCTTCCACGAGCGCGACGGCACCGGCTGGGACATTCTCGACCTCGACAGCGGCGCGATCACCAATCACTATCAGCTGTGGCTGAACGAGAACCGCACCGTGGCGTTCGACTTCAAGCTCAAACACCCGGTGGACCTGAAATACCAGGATCCGGACAAACGCATTCCCCCGCAGTTCCATTACTGACACCGAGGAGGTCGCCATGAAACGCATTCCCGTCTGGCTGATGCTCGCCGCCCTGGCCGTCCCGGCACCGGGAGACGAGTTCACCGAGGAAGACCTGAAACGCTGGAAGGCGGAATACATGAAGGTCATGGAACGGGGTGAGAAGCTGTTCCACAGCCCGCTGGGAAGCAACAACGTCTCCTGCGACCAGTGCCATCCCAACGGTGCCAACACCCATCCGGAAACCTATCCCAAGTTCCAGAAGCAGCTCGGCAAGGTGGCCACGTTGCGGGAGATGATCAACTGGTGCCTGCAAAATCCTCTGGAAGGCAAGCCGTTAGGCCTCGATAGCGACGAAATGATCGCCCTGGAAGCCTACATTCACTGGGAACGGCGCGGCGTGCCGCTGGCGCCGGGCAAACATTGATCGATGACTTCGACCCCGGTGTCGAAGCGGTAGCCGGCGCCGCGCTCGGTGACGATCAGCCGGCCGGCCTCGCCCAGCTTGCGGCGCAGGCGGAGCACCTGGACATCGACGGCCCGGTCGAAGACCGCATCCCCGTGGGGATGGCAGCATTCCAGCAGACGCTCCCGGGTGAGCAACCGGCCGGGATGTTCCAGGAAGGCCAGCAGTAGCCGCAGCTCGCTGCGGGTCAGCCGGCGCCGGTCGCCGTCGGCGAGGATCAGCTCCCGGGTTTCCGGGATCAGGCGGCAACCGGCGAAACGGTATTCTCGCCCGCGGGAAGGCGGAACGGTGCGGCGGCAGCGCCGCAGCACCGCGCGGATCCGAGCCAGAAGCTCGCGCGGATCGAAGGGCTTTCCCAGATAGTCGTCAGCTCCCAGCTCCAGACCGACGACCCGGTCGGCATGGTCGTCCAGCCCCGTCAACAGGATCACCGGCACGGTGCTTCGAACACGCAGCCGTTTCAACACTTCGAAGCCGTCCTCGTCCGGCAGACGGACGTCGAGAATCACCAGATCTGCCCCATCCCGTCCCAGCCGCGCCACTCCCGCCGCTCCGGTGGCCGCCACCGCCACTTCGAAACCGTACCGTCCGAGGTAGTCGCGCAGCATGACACCCAGATCGGGGTCGTCGTCGATGAGAAGAATCCGTCCGCTCATGCCTCCACCAACCGATACCATCGTCTCATTCTGGAGTATCATCTGTATCCCCACAGCATTTTTCCACTGCCATGCCCTTCGTACCAACCCGGATCCGGAAAATTCCGCAGGCAGCGGGCGGCCATCCGTCATGAAATCCCTGACAGGCATAGCGATCGCGGTTTTGCTGCTTTTCATCCTGGCAGACCGCTTCAAATCGATGCGACCGGAGATCCCGCCCCTCACCACCCTGCCGCCCCTGACGCCGGAAGAGCGCCGGCTTCAGAGCCGGCTGCGGCAGCACGTGACGGTGCTCGCCGGGCGGATCGGCCCGCGGAATCTCTGGGAATATCCGAAACTGCAGGCAGCGGCCGGGTATATCGAGACGGAACTGCAGCGTTACGGTTACCGGGTCCGGCCGGTCTGCTACCGGGTGCTGGATAAACCGGTCTGCAATCTGGAAGCGGCCCTGCCCGGAAGGGAGCATCCCGAGGAAGTCGTCGTCATCGGCGCCCATTACGACACCGTCCCCCATTCCCCGGGCGCCAACGACAACGGCAGCGGGGTCGCCGCCCTGCTGGAGATCGCCCGGACACTGCGGGACTTCCACCCCCGCCGGACCTTGCGTCTGGTGGCTTTCGTCAACGAGGAGGCCCCCTTCTACCGCACGGGGGAAATGGGCAGCCAGGTCTACGCCCGGCGGGCCCGGGCCCACGGCGACGACATCGTCGCCATGCTGTCGCTGGAAACCATCGGCTACTACAGCGACGCGCCGGGAAGTCAGCGTTTCCCCAATCCGGTCTATGCCTGGTTCTATCCCGATACCGGCAATTTCGTCGCCTTCGTCTCCAATCTGGCTTCCTGGCGCCTGCTCCGTCGCTGTCTGCACCATTTCCGCCGCCTTTCGGAATTTCCCGCCCAGGGGGTGGCCGCCCCCGGCTCGCTGACCGGCATCGGCTGGTCCGATCACGCCAGCTTCTGGGACCAAGGCTACCGGGCCTTGATGGTCACCGACACCGCGCCGTTCCGCTATCCCCATTACCACCGTCCCAGCGACACGCCCGACAAGCTCGATTACGACGCCTTCGCCCGGGTGACGGCCGGACTGATCCGCCTGACCCGCGCCCTGGCCCGGATGCCGTGACTCGTTGGGAGCATCCCGTTCCCCTGCTATACTTCTTCCCCCAACCCGCTTCACACAAGGATTTCCCATGTCTGGATGGATCGCTGCGCTGGCCGTTGCCGCCACTGCTTTCTTGGGTGCTTTCCTGGCCGGCATGATTCCCCGTTATTTCCACAAGACCCCGAGCGGCACCTGGATCTCCGTCACCGCGGTGGCAGCAGGCCTGCTGCTGGCCTCGGCGATGGTGATCGTCATCCCCGAAGGCTTCGAGCTCCTTTTCCTGGAACACGTCCGGGGCGCCGTTCCCCACGCCGACCGTTTCCTCGGCCTTCCGCCGGTACTGGCTTCCGGCTTGGCTATCCTGGCCGGATTCCTGCTGATGCTGGTCCTGGAGACCCACGGTATCGCTCACGAATTCGACGAGGAAACCCGCACCTCCACCCTGCTGCTGCTCGGTCTCGGCATTCACGCCTTGACCGACGGCCTGGCCTTGGGCGCCAGCACCGCGACCGGCGTCATGGCCATCACCGTGCCGATCCTACTGGCGGTCATGGTACACAAGATTCCCGTGGCCTTCGGCCTCGGTGTCTTCGTCTGGCAGGGGCGTGCCGCCAACCCCCTGCAGCGGATCCTGATCTTCAGCCTAGCCACTCCGACCGGGCTGCTGGTCACTTTCCTGTTTCTGCGCCAGCTGGCCCACGAGTGGATCGGACTGATTCTGCTGTTCTCCGGCGGCACCTTCCTTTACGTCGCCACCATCGACGTCCTCCCGCGCGTGCAGCGGCACCATGAGGCGGGCGCGACGCTGTTCCGGCGGATCGGACTGGGGGCCCTGCTGGTGGTGATCACCCTGATCCTGTTCCACCATTTCGGGTTCGAAGAAGCCGCCCATGGTCGATAGCGAAACCGCACCGATCCTGATCGCTTTCGCCGGCGGTCTGCTCGTCGGCGCGTTTGTCAAAAAAATTTACAATCAATGGGTTTTTCCATGCCCCATGGCAGCATCTCAAGAAAATTTTTTTATTATCAGATACTTATAAAACAGGCATAAAATATGCATTATCAAAAACGCACCGCTTCCGTCTGAACGGAAGCAAAGACCAGAGTCCCTATCTTGCAAGAATTCAGGAGGGTCCACCATGAAGCTATCAAAATCGTTACTTTCCCTTTTAACCCTGTCCCTCACTGGATTGGGTCTGGCGTATGCCCCCACGACCTACGCCGCAGCCGTCATCACCAATCCGGCCGGCACCGTCGCGATGGGCATCAACGACGAAGGCCACTTGAACACCTCCGTAGGCAACATCGCCGCCAATGCCGATGCAACCGGGCTCGCATTCAAATTTCCCGATGGCAACTTCTATGACGCCACCTCTCCAGGATGCCTCTGTGAGGGTTGGGGTGTTTCCGTGAACGACAGCATTTCCGGATATGCCAACGTCTCCACGGACGGCGTCGTGAACCTCACGGTAGACAGTTTCAGCGCTACCACCTCCACCGCCACCTCGACGGTCCATCTCACCAGCTTGCCGGGCCTGACGGTCACCCACGAATACGCCCCGGCACCCAACGCTCCGAATGTCTTATTTCGGGCTACGGTCACCGTGACCAACGACACCGGCAGCGACGTCACCAATCTCAAGTACGTTCGGGTCATGGACTGGGACATCCCACCGACGGAGTTCAACGAATTCGTCACTATTCGGGGGACCGGGACCACCACCTTTCTTGAGGAATCCCATGACGATGGGTTTTCGACCGCCAATCCCCTGGCGACCACCTCCCCCATCGATCCGGCAACGCTCAACACCGACTTCGTCGACAACGGCCCCAACGACCATGGCGCCTACTTCCGCTTCAATTTCGGCGATCTGTTGGCGGGTGAATCCCGCGTCTTCGAGATCTTCTACGGCGCAGCGGCCACGGAAGCGGCGGCGCTGGCTGCAATCAGTGCGGAAAGCATCGAACTCTTCTCTCTGGGACAATCCAACGGCGGCCAAACGAGCGGCAGTCCAGCCACCTACATCTTCGGCTTCAAAGGGGTCGGCGGTACCCCGATCATCCCTCCACCCTCCGTACCCGAACCCTTTTCCCTGGCCCTGCTCGGGATCGGACTGGCCGCCTTGCGTCTGAACCATCGTAAGCGTCCGCATGCCTGACCCTGGAACGACGGCCCCTCCGGGCCGTCGTGCTTTCAAGATCCGACGAGCCAAATGAAGACGAAACGCTGGTTTTCCCTCATCCTCGCTCTGACGTGGCTCCAGGCGGCAGCGTTACCCGCTGGTTTCAAACTGGTTCCCACCACGTCCCTCCCCACTGTAAAAAAAGCTGACAAGCTCTATCACGAGGGACTCCAGTATCTGGCCAATGGCGATCTCGACGCCGCCGAAAGTGCCTTCCGCCAGAGTTTGGCGATCTACCCGAAAGCCGATAGAGCCATGTTGGGGCTGGCGGAAGTCGCTTTCCGCCGAGGCAATCTTCAAGCGGCCGGCGAATGGATCGAAGAGGCGCGCACCATTGCCCCCGAAGATCCCCATGTACTGGTTTCTCAAGGACGTTATCTCCGCCTGCGGGGAAACATCGCATCGGCCATCGAAACCTTCAGGCAAGCGACCCGGAGCATACCGGAACTCCCGGAAGCCTGGATCGCCCTGGGTGATCTTCAACTTCAACAAGGCAAACTCAAGGAGGCGATCGCTTCGTACCACAACGCTATTACCATCGCCCCGGATAACGCCGCAGCCCACTACGCTCTAGGTATCGCTCTCTACAAAAAAGGGGACGCTGTTGAAGAAGCCTTGAATGAACTACGAAAAGCAGGCACCCTTGCCCCGCGTAATCCCCAGCCACACCTAGAAACAGCTCGTATCCTCGTTCGACAAAACCAGCTGGAGTCAGCGCTCGCTGAAGTCCGGGAAGCACTGGCCCGAAACCCTGACCTCTGGCCTGCCGGCCTTCTGGAAGGCGACATTCAAGCCAGACTGGGACGTATCGAAGCGGCTGAGGCCATCTACAAACGTTGGATGCGGAAATATCCCGAACTATCCGCCCCTGCCCTTGCCTTGGCAATGTTGCACCAACAACAGGGGAATCTTCCGGAAGCAGAACGTCACTATCGCCGTGTCCTGCGACTCGATCCCAAGTCGGCGCTGGCCTGCAACAATCTGGCATGGATATTGGGAAAAAGAAAATCCTTCCCCGAAGCAATTCAACTCGCCTTACGAGCGGTCACACTCCAGCCGGACGCCCCCCAATTCCACGATACCCTGGGTTGGCTCTATTTTCAGCAAGCACGATTCAAGGAAGCCTGCGAACATCTACGCCGAGCCATCACTTCAGATCCCGGCTCGTCGCTACTCCAAGATCACTGGCGACAAGCGGTATCTCATTGCCGACAAGACGAAAAAACCATCACCCCCTGACACACCTGGTCCTTCATTGAGGCAGGATCGGACGCCGCTCGATGGTAAACTTCGGCTCCTTTAGCATGAATTCATCGGGAGCAAATGACGATTCTCGAATCGACGTGGTTGATTCCTGGGCTGCTGGGATTCATTCTCGGTATACTCGTCACCGTTTTGTTCCTGCAACGCCGGCTCGCCAATCGAGACAAAGCCTTGGCACTGAGTGAAGAGGGGCGCCGGCAAGCCCTGTCCGAAGTGGAATCGCTTCGGCAACAGTTGATGGAGGCGGAAAAAACACGTCAACACCTTCTGACACAAAACATCGAACTGAATACCCGCCTGGAGGAACAACGGCGCCACCACGAAGACAGGGTCACGGAACTGGAAAACGCCCGCCGCCACCTCAAAGCCGAGTTCGAAGCCCTGGCCGCCCGCATCCTGGACGAAAAGGCGCGTCAGTTCGGCGAGCAGAGCCAGCACCGCCTGGACCAGATCCTCGCCCCGGTACGCCAGCAGCTGCAGGACTTCCGCCACCGTATCGACGCCATCCACAGCGAGGAACAGAAACAGCACGGTTCCCTGCTCCAGGAACTACGCCGCCTGCAGGAGGCCAACCACAGGCTCAACCAGGAGGCCGACAAGCTGGCCCGGGCGCTCCGGAATGACAGCAAGTCCCAGGGCACCTGGGGCGAGGTCGTGCTGGAGACAGTGCTGGAACGCTCCGGCCTGCGCAAGGGCCGGGAGTTCCAGGTCCAGGGCACCTTCAAAGACGGCGAGGGCAAGTCCCTCCGTCCCGACGTCATCGTCCATCTGCCGGACGGCAGGGACGTCGTCATCGACGCCAAAGTCTCCCTGCGCGCCTGGCAGGATTTCGTCGACGCCGCCGATGACGGTGACCGCCGGGACGCGCTCAGGCGCCATCTGGAATCCATCCGCCGCCACATCGACGAGCTGAGCGCCAAACGATACCAGGACCTGCCGGGGCTCAACTGCCTCGATTTCGTGCTCCTGTTCATGCCCATCGAAGCCGCCTTCAGCGCCGCCTTCCAGGCCGATCCGGACCTGTTCGTCCGCGCCTTCGAAAAGCGCATCGTCGTGGTCACCCCCACCACCCTGCTGGCCACCCTGCGCACCATCGAAAACCTGTGGCGTTTCGAGCGCCAGCAGGAAAACGTCCGAAAGGTCTTCGAGCGGGCCGCCAAGCTTTACGACAAGCTGTGCGGCTTTCTGGAAGACTTCGAGAAGATCGGTCGCCAGCTCGACACCGTTCACGACACCTATCGCAGCGCCCGCGGCAAACTGACGGACGGTCGGGGCAACCTGATCCGCCAGGCGCAGGCCCTCGTCGAACTGGGGACCAAACCCGGCAAGTCCATCCCGGACGGCCTGCGCCAGGAGGCCGGAGCGGATGATCCCCCATGATTAAACTACTCTGTCTGCTCTGGCTGTTTCTGACGCTTCCCTTCACCGCCGGGGCCGAAACGATCCGGGCGGAACAGGTCGAGCAGGCACGCCAGGCCCTCGAATCCTCCACCCTGGAAGAAGAAGAGCGCAAACAGGCGCTGGAATGGCTGACCCAGGCCCGGCAGTGGCTGCAGCAGGCGGAAACTGCCCGCCGGGAACGCCAGGTGCTGGAACGGAAAATCCACCAGGCCCCCAGACGGCTCGGCGAAATCGAACGCCTGTTGAAACAGCCGGAACGGTTGACCCGTCACTGGACCCGGCTGAATTTGTCCCGCCCCCTGGAATGGCTGGAAACCCGCATCTCGGAAGAGGAAGCCGCTCTGGCGGAATTGCAGCGGACCCTGGAGGAGAAGGAACAGGAACTGACCCAGTTGCTGGAAATCGCCACCACCGGTGGGAAAACCATCGCCGAACTGGAGCAGCAACTGACTGCGGTGGAAAACGAACTCGAAGCCTTGCCCCAGCCCCCGTCCGATCCCCTCAAGCGGGCCCGCTACCTTTCCCTACAGGCCCGCCGCCTCTGGCTGCAGGCGGAACTGGAACGGCTGCGGCTGATCCAGACCAATCTGGCCCTGCTCACCAAACTGGCGCGGGGCGAGCAGGCCTTGCTGAGCCTCGAAGCCGCCGAACGGCGCACCCGTATCGAAAGGCTGCGGCAGGCCGTTCAACTGGCCCGGGAACACGAGGTGGTCAGCGCCAGCAGCGCCGCCCGTCTCGCCCTAAAAACCGCCGAAGGCCCGGTACGCCCCCTGTGGCAGCAGAACCTGGCGCGCTGGAGCGAACTGGAAAAGCTGGTCGCCGAAGCCAGTCAGCTCAAACAGCGGTCCCAGCACCTGAAACGGCAACTCGAATCCCTGCAGAAGGACTTCGAGCGCATCCGCCAGGCCATCGAACTGGCCGGTACCGATCCGGTCGTCGCCCGCCTGCTCCATGAGCGCCTGCACGCGCTTCCCGGCGTCACCCATTTCCGCCGTCAGGAACACATCCGGCGACTGCGCATCAAGCAGATCGTGGTACAGCGTTTCAACGTCGAAGAAGAACTGCGCCGGCTGGAAGACGCCGACCGCTGGATCCAACGCCAGTTGCAGCGCCTGCCCCGGGACCTCCCCCCCGCCCGCCGCGCCCTGATCCACCTGCAGCTGCGGGAAGTCTGGCAGAACCGCAAAGAAGTCCTTCAGGCCCTGCAGCAGGAATATACCCGCTATCTGGGAATCCTATCGGAAGTGGAAGCGGCGGAGCAGCAACTGTACCGGCTGGTGCAGAACTATCGCCGTTTTCTCCAGCGCCAGCTGATCTGGATTCCCTACCCCGGCGAACCAGGTATCGTCCGGGCGGCCCTGGTGGACCTCGGCGACGCGCTGTCACCGTCCGCCTGGCGCCCGTTCGGCAAGCGCTTGCTTTCCCTGCTCCGTGCCGAGCCGTGGTTCCCGCTGGCACTGGTTCTGATCAGCTTGGCTCTGCTCCGGGCGCGCTCCTGGATCGTCCGGGACATCCAGCGTCTGGGACAGGCGGTGCGCAGCATCCGCACCGACCGCTTTCGGAACACCCTACAGGCCTTGGGCGAGACCATCGTGCTCGCCGCGCCGGCACCGCTGCTCCTCTTTGGTCTGGGCGTCTGGTTACAGCGCGCCGCCGTGGCGGACGAGGCCATGATTTCCCTGGCCGACGGCCTGCTGCTCGCCGCCAGGCCCGCCGCCGGTTTCGGCCTGCTGCGCCAGATCTGCCGCCCCGACGGGCTGGCCCAGCGCCACCTGCGCTGGCTCCAGGTCACCCGGGAAAACCTTTGGACCGAGCTGCGCTGGTTCCATCCCTGGGCGATCTTCAGCGCCTTCGTCGTCGGCGTCACCGACAGCCCCAATCTGACGCCGGTCTCCCTGACGCTGGGGCGGTCGATCTTCGTGGTGTTCCTGCTCTCGGCGGTGATGGTGATCTGGAAACTGTGGCGCCGCAACGGCCCGATCATGACCCGACTGGCCGCCTCCCGGCCCGGATGGATCGTCACCTATCATCCGCTCTGGTTCCCCCTCGCCGTTCTCGTTCCGCTGGGACTGGCCCTGGCCGCGCTCGCCGGTTATTACTACGCCGCCTTCTATCTGGCCGAAAAGGGGTTTCGCACCCTGTGGTTCTTCGTCTTCCTGATGCTGCTCAAGGATCTGCTGTTGCGCTGGCTCTTCATCACCGAACGGCGGTTGCGCTATCAGGAAATCCTGCGCAAACGGTCTGAACTGCAGGCGCAAAAAGGGGAACAGAGCAGCGAACTGCCGCCGGTGGAGGAACCGGAGGTCGATTTCGGCCGCCTGAGCGAGCAGACCCGGCGCCTGCTGCGAATCGGATTCTTCAGCGCCGCCGTCGCCGGCCTCTGGCTGATCTGGCGGGACGCGATCCCGGCGCTGAATTTCCTACAGCGCGTCACCCTGCCCATGACCACCACCCGAGTGGTCGGGGGCATCACCAAGGTCGTCCCGCTGACCCTGGCAGACGTGCTGACCGGCGTTCTGCTGGGCGTCCTGACCATGCTGGCGGCGAAAAACCTGCCCGGCCTGCTGGAATTCGCGATCCTGCGCCGCCTGCCCCTGGACCAGGGCGCCCGCTACGCCTGGAGCGCCCTGTCGCAATACCTGATCACCGCCGTCGGCATCTACGTCATCTTCACCTCCCTGGGGGTGCAATGGTCGGAGATCCAGTGGCTGATCGCCGCCCTCTCGGTGGGACTGGGTTTCGGGCTTCAGGAAGTGGTGGCCAACTTCGTCAGCGGCCTGATCCTCCTGTTCGAGCGCCCGATCCGGGTCGGCGACGTGGTCACCGTGGGCGACGTCACCGGTACCGTCTACCGCATTCACATCCGCGCCACCACCATCCTCAACTGGGACCGCCAGGAATTGGTGATTCCGAACAAGAATTTCATCACCGGCCAGTTCATCAACTGGACCCTGACCGACACCACCAACCGGATCGTGATCAAGATCGGGGTGGCCTACGGCTGCGACGTGGAACAGGCGATGGGAATCGTCCTGGAGAGCGCCCGCTCCCATCCGGAAATCCTCGAGGATCCGGCCCCGCTGGTCACCTTCGAAGAATTCGGCGACAACGCCCTGCTCATCATTCTGCGCGCCTATCTCGGCACCCTCGACAACCGCCTTTCCACCATCACCGACCTGCACCGCCGGATCTACCGGAAACTGGCGGAGGCCGGCATCGAGATCGCCTTCCCGCAGCGCGACGTCCACCTCGACGGCAAAACACCGCTGCAGGTGGTGGTGCGTCAGCCGGAAACCTCCAGTTCCTGAAGCCGGATCTCCATGCCCTGGACGACCGCCAGGGGGCGCCGGCACCGGGGACAGAGATCGTAAAGTTCGGTCATCGGCACCCGCCGCCCGCAGGCGGAACAGCAGCCCTCCCCGGCCACGGGAACGATTTCCAGGTGTGCCCCCTCGGCAACGCCGCCGCGCATCACCTCGGCAAAGCAGAAGCGCAGCGCCTCCGGCTCCACGCAGGAGAGGCGACCGACCTGGAGGCGCACGGTCCGGACCCGGGAAAACCCCTGACGCCGGGCCTCGGTTTCGATGATCTCCCGCAGACTCTCAGCCAGGGACAGTTCGTGCATCGGCGAGCCAGGCGGTCACGGATTCCAACGCCCGGGCCAGATGGCGCCGGGCCGCTTCCGAAAGCGATTCTCCCAGGCCGAAGCGTTCGCCGCGGATCGTCACCAGCCAGGTGACGGGCGGCTCACGATGCAGCGCCTCCCGGTAGATGGCCAACAGGGCCCGGGGGCTGAGGGTGTGGGTGAAAACGCCGGGGTCACGAGCGGGATGCAGGCGATCCCAGGTGAACGGCGCTGGCGTCTCCAAACCGGCGTCCACCAGCAGTACCCGGTCGTGGTCCGCGAGATCGAAGACATGCTCGGGCTGCAACTGCAGCGCCGCCAGCAGGGTCACGGCGGTCACCGGGTGCTTTTCGAGCCGTGCCACCAACTCGGGCCCCAGGCCGTCGTCGCCGCGGCCGGGATTGCCGTAACCCAGGATCAGGGTCTTCATGCCGCGGCCACGGCACCGTCGCCGTGACGCACCAGACGCTGCACCGTTTCTCCCTCGGCCGTCACCAGATCCACCACCAGCGGCATCTTGCCGATGGCGTGGGTGGCGCACGACAGGCAGGGATCGTAGGCGCGGATGGCGATCTCGATGCGGTTGAGAAGCGCCTCGGTCAGTTCGCAGCCGTCGAGATATTCCGCCGCCACCTGACGGATGGCTTCGTTCATGGCGGTGTTGTTATGGGTGGTGGAGACGATCAGGTTCGCCTTGGTCACCAGTCCGTCGTCGTCGATACGGTAATGATGGATCAGCACCCCGCGGGGGGCCTCGATGACGCCGACACCTTCGTGGCACCGGCTTCCCCGGGTTTCCAGATCGCCGGCGTAGAGATCCGGGTCGGCCAACAGATCGCGGATCTTCTCGGCACAGTGGAGGATCTCGATCATCCGCGCCCAGTGATAAGCCAGCGACGCCTGCACCGGCAGCCCTCCGTCCAGCCGCAGAAATTCCCGCCGCGCCGCCTCGGCCTCGGGGGTGTCGATGAAATCACAGGTGTTGATCCGCGCCAGGGGGCCGACGCGGTACCAACCCTCCTCCGGCCCCAGGGCGGCCAGATAGGGAAATTTCATGTAGCTCCACGCCTTGACCTGCTCGTGGATGTAGCCGGTGTAGTCCCGGTCGCAGAGTCCGTCGAAGAGAATCCGCCCGTCGTCGCCCCGCACCCGGATGCGGCCGTCGTAGAGTTCGTGGCCGCCGTCCCCGGTCACCAAAGCCATGAAATGGGAGCGGATGACGGCGAAGCGGTGGTGGTAATCGGCGTTGGCCAGATAAAGGGAACGAACCAGTTCCAGGCCGTTTCGCGCCCAGCGCAACACCTCGTCCAGCTGCGGCGCCAGCCGGTCCCGGTCGGCGGCGTCCAGATGCTTGTTCATGCCACCGGGAATCGGCCCGGTTCCGTGAATGCGCTTGCCGATCACCGCCCGGATCACCTCCTGGCCGAACTTGCGCAGTTTGATTCCTTCCAGGGCGATGTCGCGAAAGCGCCCGCAGCGCAACAGTTCCAGCACGTTGCGCTTCTCCGCCTCGCTGTCGAAGCCGAACAGCAGATCCGGGGAGGCCAGGTGGAAGAAATGCAAGGCGTGGGACTGGAGCACCTGGCCGTAATGGAGCAGGCGACGCAGTTTCTCGGCGGCCGGGGGAAGCGTCTCCACCCCCACCAGACAATCCACCGCCTTGGCCCCGGCGAGCAGGTGGCTCACCGGGCAGATACCGCACAGCCGCTGCACCAGTACCGGTACCTCCCAGTAGGGGCGTCCCTGGATGAACTTCTCGAAGCCGCGGAATTCCACGATGTGAAGCCGGGCCTGGTGTACACGGCCCATCTCGTCGAGCAGGAGGGTCACCTTGCCGTGGCCTTCCACCCGGGTCACCGGATCGATGGCGACCCGGCGCAGATCCCTGGGGTTTTCGGCGGTCTCCAGATGGCGGTAGCGCTGTTCAGTCATAGCGAATCGACTCACCGGACAGTTGCGGTTCGTTGCCCGCGATCAGGGCGGTCAGCACCGTCCAAATGGTGTCGGCCGAGGGGGGACAGCCGGGGATGGAATAATCCACCTTCACCACCTCGTGAATCGGATGGACCTTGTCGAGCAGGAGCGGCAGCTCCGGATCGCCGGGAACCTTGGGGTCGGTGACGCCGATGCCGGTGAGGAAGGCTTCCTCGAGGCAGTCGCCCAGATCGTAGCGGTTGCGCAACGCCGGAATGCCGCCGTTGAGGGCACAAGCGCCGATGGCCACCAGGATTTTGCAATGGCGGCGGAACTCGCGCAGCACCTCGACGTTCTCGGCGTTGCACACCCCACCCTCGACGATGCCGATGTCGCACCGTTCGCAGCGCTTGACGTCGCTCAGGGGGGAGCGGTCGAAATCGGCGATCTCGGCCAGCGCCAGCAGGCGTTCGTCGATGTCCATGAGTGACATGTGGCAGCCGAAACAGCCGGCCAGGGAGGTGGTGGCGATGCGGATCCTGGGCTTCAAGAGACCGCCTCCGCCCGGACACGCCGGAACCATTCGATCCCCTCGTTTTCGATACGACGGCGCAGATTCGGGTCTGCGATATCTCCGGCAAGCACCAGATCGATCCGTTGCGGGATGTCGGTTTCTTCCAGCTCAGCCTGCAACGCGGCCACATCGGCCAAAGTCAGATTTCTGCCGTACAAGGCCAAATCGATGTCCGAAGCCGGCTTCGGCCGCCCCCAGGCGCGGGACCCGAACAGAACCACCCGTTCCACCTTGGGATGGGCCGCCAAGATTTCAACGATGCGGCGACGATATTCCGGTTTCACTTCAGCACCCGTCATTTCGTCTCCAATCGCCCCAACACCCGTTGCAATACCGGAAAGTAGCGTTTTCTGATCAGTTCGACGGCTTCCCGTGCCAGTTCTTCCCGGTAGGTATGCGCCAGCAGATTGCGTTGTCTCAAAGCCTCCAACAGCACCCCTGCATCCGTTTCCGGCAACAGGCCGGCCTCGAACGCTTGGCGAATCGTCTCACGCGGCGTAGCCACCGCATAACCTTCCTCCGAAAGCCAGTCCTTCAGGGTCTTCCAGGCTAATTCCAGGGAAAACTCGAACATCTGAATCAGGCCGGCCCGTTCCAGTTCGCTGTAGCGCTCTCGCCGGCAGGCCTCCCGCAGCTGCGCCATGGCACGGGCGAAGCTTTCCATTCGTTGGCGCCAGCGGGATTCAGCCATCCCCCTCCCCCAGCAACGGCCTCTCTTCCTCGATGCTGACCTCGGCGATGGTCCGGTGATCGTATTTGCGCTGGCCGATCGGCACCCGGAAGGCGGTGTCGCGGAGGACGATCGCCCCCACCGGACAGATGCGGGCGGCCAGATCGCCGGCCTCCAGCGCACTGTCACCCAATCTGCCGCTGGGAGAGTTGACCACCAGGCGGGTATGGACGCCGCGGCCGGCCAGCTCGAAGACGTTCTTGCCCTCGGCGCGGCTGGCACGCACGCACAGTTCGCAGAAGATGCAGCGGTCGCGGTCGAGCAGCACCTGCGGGTGGCTGGCGTCGAGGTCGCGGCGCGGGTAGAAATGGGGATAATGGCTGTCGGTCATCCCGAGGTGATAGCCCATCGCCTGGAGCTCGCACTGGCCGCTCTTCTCGCACGAGGGGCAGAAATGATTGCCCTCCACGAACAGCATCTGGGTCAGGCGCCGGCGCAGGCGGCGCAGTTCATCGGACCCGGACACCACCTCCTGGCCCTCGGCGGCGGGAAAGGTGCAGGCCGAACACAGCCGGCCGTTGACCTTGACGGTGCACAGCTTGCAGCTGCCGTGGGGAGGAAACCGGGGATGCCAACACAGATGGGGAATGTAGACTCCAGCAGCCAATGCCGCCTGGATGATGGTCTGGCCGGGCCGAAAGGAGATTTCCCGGCCGTCCAAGATGAAGCTGGCCATGGCCCTGCTCCGATTCGATCGACCCTCAACTACTATAATGGTTACGAAAATTTTTTCACGAAAACTTGTCAAGTCTGCTATTTTTTAGCAGACTCTAATGCTCACGAATCGGAGGAGGTCCCGCCATGTCTTTGCCTGAAGAAGAAAAACGCCGGATACTCGAATCCCCACCCAAAGGCACCTGGGCGCTCATGCTCATCGTCGCGGCGGGCATGGCGGCAGCCTGGCTGTTCCTATATTACGGTGTCTTCATCCCCCGCGGCGCGGTCCAGTGAGGTGAGCCATGCACATCGATCCGTTGGAGAAGAAATGGCTGTACGTCGCCCTCGGGATGGTCGTTCTGTTTCTGGGTTCGATCTTCCTCTCCCTGGCCCTGGGGATCAAACCTCCCAGTAACGTCGAGACCATCGATTCGGCCCGGCTGCACCTGAGCGAGGAGTTCGCCGAGGACAACCTGGGGGTTCACATCCAGCCCGACGGCAGCATCAAGGTCATCATGGTGGCCGGGCGCTACGGCTTCTTTCCCCGCCACATCACCATTCCCGCCGACACCCCCATCACCTTCCGTTGGGCCAGTATCGACGTGCTCCACGGCGTCCACATGCCCATGACCAACATGAGCACGATGGTGGTGCCCGGCTATGTGTCCGAGGTCACCACCACTTTCCCCAAACCCGGCGACTATCCGATGCTGTGCAACGAATATTGCGGTCTGGGCCACGACTACATGTGGAGCAAGGTCACGGTGGTGGCCAAGCAGACCTGGGAACGCGAACATGCTTCCAAGGGAGGTGAATCATGAACGACCATCAAAGCCGCCGACTGGCCCTGTGGAACTGGACGGTCGCCTTCGCCGCCTTCCTGTTTGCCTCTTTCCTGGGCTTCTATCAGGTGGTGGAACGCAGCGGCCTGTTCGATTTCCTGGAATCCCCCAAGGGATACTTCGCCTCGGTCAGCACCCACGGGGTGCTGATGGCCTACGTCCTCACCACCTTCTTCATCATGGGCTTCGGCTATCTGACCGCCACCACCAGCCTGAAGCGCCCCCTGTGGCAGCCGGGGCTGGCCTGGGCCGGCTTCTTCGTCAGCTTGATCGGCACCGTACTGGCGGCCATTCCCCTGCTGACCGGCAAGGCTTCAGTGCTCTACACCTTCTATCCGCCAATCCAGGCCCACGCCCTGTTCTACATCGGCGCCGCCCTGTTGGTGGTCGGCTCTTGGGTCTGGTGCGCCATCATGGTGGTGATGGCGGTGCAGTGGCACCGGGACAATCCCGGCAGGACGCTGCCCCTGGCGATGTACGCCACCGTCGCCAACGCCCTGCTGTGGCTGTGGACCAGCGCTGGGGTGGCGCTGGAGGTGGTGTTCCAGCTGATTCCCTGGGCCCTGGGCTGGAACGACACCCTCGATCCCGGCCTGGCCCGCACCCTGTTCGCCTGGACGCTGCATCCGATCGTCTATTTCTGGCTGATTCCGGCCTACATCGCCCTCTATTGCTTCGTCCCCCGGGAGGCCGGCGGTTATCTGTTCAGCGAGGAGATGGCTAAGTTCGCCTTCCTGGGGCTGTTGATCTTCAGCCTGCCGATCGGCTTCCACCACCTGTACGTGGATCCGGAGCAGGGTGCCGGCTGGAAGCTGTGGCACGGCGTCGGCACCTTCCTGGTGGCGGTACCGACCCTGGTGACCGGTTTCACCGTGCTGGCGTCGATGGAGATCGCCGGCCGCCTCAACGGCGGCAAGGGTCTGTTCGGCTGGATCGGTACCCTCCCCTGGCGCAACCCCATGGTGCTGGCGGCCATCCTGGCGTTGCTGATGCTGATCCTGGGCGGCTTCGGCGGCATCGTCAACGCCAGTTATGCCCTCAACACCATGATCCACAACACCGCCTGGGTGCCCGGCCACTTCCATCTGATCTTCGCCGGCACCACGGTGATCCTCTATTTCGCCATCGCCTACCACCTCTGGCCCAAGATCACCGGGCGGAAGCTGGTGTCCAACACCCTGGCGCTGATCCAGTTGTGGACCTGGTTCGTGGGCATGACCCTGCTCAGCACCCCCTGGCACGTCCTCGGCCTTCTGGGACAGCCGCGGCGCATCTCCGGAGTCACCTACAACAGCCTGCTGACCCTGGCGTGGCAGCCCTACGAGCTGTTCATGATCATGGGCGGCGCGGTGTTGCTGGGCTCGGCGGTGCTGTTCGGCGTCATCCTGTGGCGCACCTGGAAAAATCCGGAACCCGAAACCGACACCGGCATCGCCTACGCCGAACCGATCCACCCCCCTGAAGGACTGCCCGCCTGGGTGGAAAACATCAAGACCTGGAATCTGGTAATCCTGGTGTTGATGCTGATCAGTTTCGGCTGGCCCATCGCCCAGTTCTTCTTCCTGAAAACCTACGAATCGCTGCCCTGGGGGTACTGACATGAAGTGTTGGATCGTTGGACTGAGCGCCCTGCTGATGACCGCCGCCCAGGCCGGCCCCGCGACTCAGGTCGCCTGGACCGAGGAAACCCTGGAACAGGTGGAGCGCGGCGATCCGGAGAAAGGCAAAGCCCTGGCCGGCCGCTGCGCCAGTTGCCACGGTGAAACGGGCGTCAGCGCCAATCCGGTGTTTCCCAATCTCGCCGGCCAGCTGGCGACCTACCTCTACCGCCAGCTGCACGACTACAAGGACGGCAGCCGGGAGAACCCGATCATGCAGGGCTTCGCCGCCGGCCTGTCGGAGCAGGACATGGCCGACCTGGCCGCCTTCTACAGCCGTCAGCCGCCGGCCAAACCGGCCGCGGCGGCAGGGAAGCTCAGCGCCGGGGTGCTGCGCCTGATCGAGCACGGCGACAGCAAGCGCATCATTCCGCCGTGCCGAGTCTGCCACGGGGATCACGGCCAGGGGGAACGGATCGATACCCCCCGCATCTCCGGCCAGTCCCAGGCCTATCTGGCCCAGACCCTCAAGGCCTACCGCACCGGGCAGCGGCACAACGACATCTACGGCCGCATGCGCCTGATCGCCGAGCAGCTCACCGACGAGGAAATCGAGGGTCTGGCCGCTTACTATGGCGCTCTGGCACCGTAGCCTGATCTTGGCGGCGGCGCTCCTGACCCCGGCGTCGGCGACGGCAGCCCCCGCCGCCAACGCCTGGGATCTGCCGCCGCTGGTTCTGCCCGATCTGTCGGGCCGCCATCACCGTCTCTACGACTGGCACGGCCAGGTGATCCTGCTCAACTTCTGGGCCAGCTGGTGCGGGCCGTGCATGACGGAACTGCCGCACCTGGCGGACTGGCAGCACCGTTACGGCGACCGCGGTCTCCAGGTGATCGGCGTCGGCCTCGACGATCCGGCCAAACTGGCCAACGTGGCCCGCACCCTGGAACTACCGTTTCCCGTACTGCGGGGACCCGTGACGACGGCCACGGCGTTGTTGCGCCGATGGGGCGACACCCCGGGCGTCCTGCCCTACACCGTGGTGATCGACCGCGACGGTACCATCGTCTTCCGCCGTGCCGGACCCTTCGACGAGGAAGCCTTCGCGGCGGTCGTCCGGCCGTTGCTGCCCTGACGCTCCGACGTCACCAGCTCCCATCGGGATCCGTCCCGTCCTCCAACCGTAACCACGAACCCCATTCGGTCCGCTCCGCCATTTCCCGACGGACCGCCTCGGGGATGGCCCGGCCGTGACCCTGCCAGCCCCCGCCCAGCGCCTTGTACAGGCGAACCAACTGAATGGCGACGTCACCGCGTGCCCGGGTCAGGGCGTCCTGGGTGGTCAGCAGGCTGCGCTGGGAGTCGAGCACCCGCTGATAACCGACCAGCCCTTCGCGGTATTGGAGCAGGGAGAGGGCCACCGAACGCCGCGCCGCCTCGTAGCTGTGGCGCAGTTTTTCTTGGCGCACCCGGGCGTTGACGAAAGCGGCGATGGCGTCCTCGGCCTCGCGCGCCGCCGTCAGGACGGTCTGGCGGTAGGTGGCGACCAATGCCTGGAAACGGGCGTCCTCGGCACGGACCTGGTTGCGCAGGCGGCCGTAGTTGAACACGTCCCAGCTGAGGCTGGGCCCGACGAAATATTGGAAGCTTCGGGCGCTGAACAGGTCGGCCAGCTTGCTGGCGCCGCCGGAAGCGAAGGTCAGGGCGGCGTCGCTGGCGCGCAGGTTGAGCGATCCCAGCAGGGAGAAGTGGGGATAGAGATCCGCCTCGGCGACGCCGATCAAGGCGCTCTGGGTCGCCAGGCGCCGTTCGGCACGGCGTACGTCGGGACGACGCCGCAACAGATCCGCCGGTACGCCGATCACCACCGTCACCGGCGGGGCCGGGATGGGACGGGGTTCGGCCACGATCGCGTCCACCGCACCCGGCGGCCGCCCCACCAACACCGCCAGAGCGTTCTTGCCCTGGCGGAGGGCGGCCCGCAGCGGTGGAATGGACGCTTCGGTGGTGTGCAGCAGGCTCCGTGCTTGGAGGAGATCGAGTTCGTCGATGGCGCCACCGCGGTAGAGCGCTTCGGCGATCCGCAAGGTCCGGCGCTGGATCGCCCGATTCTCCTCGGCGACCCGGATGCGGGCCTGCAACGCCCGGACGAGGACGTAGGTGCGGGCGGTTTCGGCAGTGAGAGAGACCAGCAGGTCGTCGCGGTCGGCCGCCGCCGCGGCCAGGTTGGCTTCCGCTGCCTCCACCCCGCGGCGGAACTTGCCCCACACGTCCAGTTCCCAGCCCACGTCGAAACCGATGCCGGCGGTGGTGAAATGGCGGTCCATCGCCGGCGAGGTGTTAGGGGCGTGCTGGCTGACCGTCTGCCGGCTCAGATCACCGGTGAGCCGTTGCCGCTGAGGATACAGCGATCCCGAGGCGATACCCAACCGGGCCCGGGCTTCGAGAATGCGGATGGCGGCGGCCTGAAGGCTGAGATTTTGGTGTCGGGTCAGGGTCACCAGCCGGTTCAGAACCGGGTCGCCGAACACCTGCCACCAACGGGCCAGATCGACCTCGGTGCGCTTCAGGGTCGGATCGGCCGCACCGACCCAGTCGGCGGCGACCGGGGCCCGGGGCGTGCGGTAGTCGGGCCCCACGGCGCAGCCGGCGAGAGCGGCGGTCAGCGCGAGGATCAGGCGCGGACGCCTCATGCCGATTCCCCGCTATCTTCGCGGATGTTGAAGAAAAGCGCGTAGAGCACCGGCACCACGATGAGGATCAGCACCGTCGCCACGCCAAG
>Ga0256841_1000571_pt1 | contig 37056 bp, 21 predicted proteins | sample 356308metaG_FD_185971 | JGI IMG/M metagenome (GOLD analysis project Ga0256841, IMG submission 185971) | Hydrothermal vent microbial communities from Mid Atlantic Ridge, Atlantic Ocean - 356-308 | ecosystem: Environmental > Aquatic > Marine > Hydrothermal vents | place: Atlantic Ocean: Mid... | reverse complement strand
CAAGCATTTACCCTCGTCGCCATAGCTCGCTATGCCTCCTCAGCTAAACACTTGCTTTTTTTGTCCAATTGCGCCTCGTTACGAATTCTATTGCACGCTTTGGGTTAACGAACAGGGCAAAGCGCCTCAACCATTCAAAACGCGCATCCAACATAGCCTGATAGGTCAGCATTCCACCGATAGGTACTAAGACCAGCAAAGGAATCCATGCAGCCCAAAAAGCAGTGATAGCATTACTCTCCATAAGTTTTTTACACAAGATGGTCGAGAGTATAAAAATCACGAAAAACGATACTGAGATCAAGATAGGATATCCGAATCCCCCCTTTCGGATAATGGCGCCCATCGGCGCACCGATAAACAAGAAAATAAGACAAGCTAACGAAAAGCTATACTTGATGTTGAGCTCATAAGTATGTGATTTGATTTTATCCCACAACCGACGCCTAGACTGCCGATAGCTCTTTAAGCGCTCGTGTTTTCTATTGACCGATTGGATGAGCTTCCTTGCTAATATAACTTGTTCCTCTTTAGGGAAGGTCTGTGCAAATGCCCGAACTGTATCCCATCGGATAGAGTCCAACTGCTTATAATTGGCAAGGGCGGACTTAACCTTTCTCTTCGTTTTGGCTGGCTTGGAAGTTGCACTTGAAGTGTCGTGTTTTAATCGAGTTAGCTCTCTTATCTGTTGCTTTTCATAATAGATTACTTTATTTTTAAACGAATCGATATCTCGACGAAGCGTAAAGCTATTTTTCATTGTCTGATGAGACTTGAAGAGCTCTTCATTTGTCCGGTCCAAATCAAATTCAGATAAATCAAACACCTTCATCCACTCTTTAAAATGTGTTCTGACGAAGGGATGACTTCCCTCTGTCAAGCTTCTATCCTTAGACATATCCCGATAGATATGGCCATTGTAAAGTTTCAGTATGAAATAGTTGCCTTTATGAGAATTGAACATCTCGCCCGAAGCTGCTGTAATGACATTGAGTTTTTTACTACCGCCTCTCTTCTTGCTTTGATAGATAATAACGTCATGGATATGCCGTCCATCTGCATCTTTTTTCTTGAAATAAATATTAAACCCCTTGAAATCATCATTAAAAGCTTGTTCCTCGAGATTTAGGGTAGGTTTTTGGCGACTGAGATCATAGAGCCGCGATTTAAATTTCAGATTGGAGTACGGAATGATAGAATCGTAAAACACATAGGAAAAAACACTTATACCCATTGCCACTACGATCAATGGGCGCATTATACGGAGCATCGAAAGTCCAATAGATTTCATACTAGACAACTCAAACCTCTCGGACAAATTTCCAAACAACATAACAGAACTCAAGAGTACTCCGATCGGGAGGGACATAGGCACTAAAGACATAGACAAGTAAAACAATAACTGCAGGACGACCAACAAGTCTGCTCCTTTGCCTAAGATATCATCTATATACAGCCACAATGTCTGCATTATCAATACAAACAATGCAATAAATGTTGCCAACAGAAACGGCGGCACAAAACTTTTGACAAGGTATTTGTCGAGGATTTTCACTCTAGAGGTATTTAGGACTCTTAAACGTTACGACAGCACTGTGATATTATATCGAGGTGTCCTTCTGTCTCCTCGATCAGCAAGCAAGGAAGAACACCGCGACAAAGATAGTAAATCTTGAGTAAGGTGGAAAAAACTACACTGACTTACTCCTCGTTTACCCCTAAGCCTCAATAGCATTCTTAGTTAGAAGGCTTAGGGTAGAATGGGTACTATTATGAACTATAATTCTCCGGTATTTTCTTGAATTCTTTAAGCTTTCCATTGCCACCATTTTTTCCTTCTATTACCATATCCATAGCCATATCCATAGCCATATCCATACCCCATTTTGGGTCGAGTATCATTCAACAGCAAGTAAATATTATTAAATCGCCTTTCCCGTTTTAAGTGATCAACAATTTGAAGTTGGCGTTTGTCAATGTATTCTGCACGAACGACATAGATTAGCAATTGTGCATATTCATTCAATAAGAGTGTGTCTGTTACCATTGCAACCGGAGCAGTATCAATAATAATATAATCAAAATGCTTTTTTAGAGACTCCAGCATGCTTGGCAGTTTATCACTAAGTAGAAGCTCTGCAGGATTTGGTGGTATCGAGCCGGATGGAAGGAGATAGAGCTCATCGACATCTGAAATTCTAATAATCAGCTCTGATAAATTATAATCGTCAAAAGCTAAATATTCAGAAAGCCCCTTCCTTCGTTCCATTCCTAGATAAGATAGAATTTTAGGAGCACGCAGATCAGCGCCGAGTAAAAGTACTTTTTTATTTATACTCACTAAAGATTTTGCAAGATTTATAGCTACAAATGTCTTGCCCTCTTTGTTGATAGTAGAAGAGACCATCAAAATCTTCCCTATTTGTTGGGATGACCTCAATTCAAACTCTACATTTGTCCTAACTAATCTAAAGGCTTCAGCTAAACTGGATTGGTTATCTTCAAAAGAAAAACTCAGTAAAGACTTCTTTGCCCTAGGGATTTCACCGATTACCGGCAGTTTCAAATCATAAATATCCTGAACATTATGTATTTTGGTATCCAATAAATCTCGCAAATAGATTCCACTTATGGGTAGAATCAGACTCAAAAGAAAAGCTAGAGAATAAACCTTCATTGGCTCAGAACCTAATGGTCCTGCATTAGATGGCAAATCAAGTACCTCTGCATTGAGGACCTTAACCGCGTTGGAAATAGCGATCTCCTCTCGTTTCTTTAACAGATAAAGATATAACCCCTCATTAATTGACTGTCTCCGTTCAATGGACCTATACTTCCTTTCCTGAGACGGAATGGAAGATATTTTATTATTCAACTCATCTTCCTGCTCTCTTAATGCATTGAGTTGGATAGTAAGAGAAGAATGTACATTATCCAAACTATTACCCAAATTATTTTTGAGCTGTACAATCTGTTGTTCTAGGTTAGTCACTACGGGATTCAATGAGCTAGACCCCTTCAATAGCCTATTTCTCTCTAAAACAATCTTATTGTAATTCTCAATCAACCTAGTTAGAGAGGGATAATTAAAGCCCAAATTGGAAGGGAGTAATTCCTTCGGCCCTCTGTTTGAACTCAAATAATCTTTAAGATATTCAACAAGCTTTAATTGGGTGTTGATATCAGATAATTTTTGTCGTGTTTCACTTACCCATCCCCTAAAGAGTCCTGCATCCTCTGCAATATCCGTAAGTTTATTTTTTGATTTAAACTTTTCAACCTGATACTCCACTGAAGAAAGTTCTTTTGATATTATTCCCAGTCGCTCATTAATAAACTCCAAAGTACTTTTAGCGGATGCTTTTTTATATTCGATGGCATCTTGATTGTATTGCTGCATTAATCTCTCTAGTAAAAGTTTTCCTTTGTTGGGTAACGAGGTAATAAATGCAAGCTCCAATACACTCGTATTGGAGTTTAATGGTTGAACAGAAAGATTGTTGACCAATTGCCTTGCCACAATATTTACAGGACGAATGACTACTTTAATCTCTTTTCCGATGTAGTGCATGATATTATCTGTCGGGGTAAAGGTCACATCTCCAATTGAAAGGTGAATAATTTGCCCCAGTCCAAATTTTTGTCCCTTTGAACCTTTTTCCTGATGCAAATCAATCGTATTTCTTGAAATAATTGAAACAAAAAATACCGTATCTCCTTTTAGAATTCGGTTATTTGAATATATATTCAATAAAAGTGGAGATTTATTATATAGTTCTCTTTCATCTAAAGTCAAAAATTTACGGAATTTCCCTAAATCAAAATACATAATATTTAAATTCAAAGATTGGACAACCTTACTCATAAGACTCCTTGACTTCAAAACTTGTATTTCATTTTCAACATTATCTACATAATTATCCAATAAACCTATGTCTTGAAATGCAGACAATTCTGATGATCCACGGGCCTTGTCATCTTTTAGAATAAGTGTACTTTTGATAATAAACTTTGGTCTTGTATACCTAAGATAGAGAAATGCCAATGAAAAGAAAATCAAAATTGAAATGAGAAAGATATACCACTTCGACAAATATTTTTCAAATGCTTCACGAACATTAATATTATCATCTTGAATTACAGTCATCTGATGGTTATCTTCTGGGAAATAAAAACTCATATGTTAGCGTATTAAAATATTGAGTAATGTAATTACCAGAGTAGTCAATGATACAATCACCGTAATTAGTGGAGTATAAGATGCTTTACTGAGTTGTGCTTTATTTGGTCTTACGTATACGAGGTCATTTTGTCGAAGATAATAAACATCCGAGTCATAAAAATCATCATTTGTCAAATTTACTTCATAATATTTTTTCACTCCATTTATAGTACGAACCACCGTGATATCAACCCTTTTCCCATAAATTGTCAAGTCTCCTGCCATTGCAATCAACTGAAGTATGGTAACCCGACCTTCCGGGATCGAGTAAATTCCTGGGTTCTTAACTTCGCCTAAAACAGATACTTTGAAGTTAATAATCCTAACCATAACTTTCGGGAAATGGACATATTTTCTTAATTGATTCTCAAGAAGAATAGAGGCCTCTATGGTATTGTATCCCCCTAACTTAACACGTCCAATAATCGGAATCAGAATCGTACTATCTTCGGAAACCAAATACTCACTAGTTGGTCCTTGATTAGCTTTCGCCCCAGTAGCACTCTGAGGTGGAGTTAGAAAAGGACTGAGTGAAGATTGATCTGCTGCTACGATTTGAAGGCTGAGTATATCGCCGGGCAAAATTACCGGAATAGGCGGCTTAGAAACCACTCTAGTACTATCTGAGCGCTCATTAAAGTAAACTGTACTTTTCTCTGAAATACAGCCCAACAACATATTCACCCCAAAAAGTACAAACCAACATTTACAGTTTAACGCACTAACTCTCATCCAAATCTTCCTTCTAAATTAATTGAATTGCAAACCTCTTAGAATTAACCATAATTTCAAAATCCTTACGATTAAAGTATACTTTAGTTAATCTATAAATTAACAATCATTTAATAGTACTAAAACATATATCCTAAATACACAAAAATTGAGCCATTTCATAACCTGTAAGAGAACATCATGCACTTCTTTTTCCTCGAAATAAAATATTAAAAATAGCCATAAAAAAATATTTAATATCCGTAATAATTGGATTATCCTTATATTCGTTTAGATAAATCTGCTCCGCTTTCAACACATTCTCTACGTCCCCTGACATACCTAATGAAACATATGGGGGTATACATCCGGGTTTATACTTAAATCGAATACTCCGGTATTCCTCAGGAATGTCTTCGTAATACCTTCGTCCCACAGGACGTACACCTACCAATTTCATCTCTCCCTTCAATACATTTATAATTTGAGGCATTTCATCTATCCAATATTTTCGAAAAAATTTACCCCATGGAGCTACCCTAAAGTCATTAGCTGGTTTTCCTGTTGAAGCATATCCGTTTTGACTTAGAATATAATCATGCAAATACTCAGCATAAGGATGCATGGTTCTAAGTTTATAAACGCGTATCTCCCTTCCATCCTTGCCAATCCTCGGCATACTATATAGCGGGCCATAACTAGGACTTTCATCGTAATACGGCATTCTACTCTTCATAACTACAAAATGCAAAAGCCCATCTATAGTTCGATAGTTTTTTATCTCAAATCCACAACTAACTAGCCTCCCCAGCACCTCCGCTTTAGTAACCATTCTCCCACGTCCTTTGGTTAGAAAAAAATATAATTTATTAACACCTCTGATCTTAGGTAACACTCTTTTCATTATAAAAACAAGAAAAAAGTAGATCATACTTATTAGCTTAAATCTGCTAATCCAGTGCTTATGTTGATAAGCATTATAGGTCTCAACACAACCAACATAAATCCCCTGATCTTCCAACTTAGAATTTAAACTCTCAAAAAACTTATTAATATACCGGACATTATTGACCTTAGCTGTATTAATCAACAATTTAATGGGTGTCTGTAGTTGCTCCAAATCCATTTTTTCTGAGGATTGGATTACACTACCTGAGATGAACTTAGTATCAAAATCAGGTATACATTCTTTCAAATACAATCCAAGCCTTTTGGGAATGAGATTATAGCTTACATCCTCAATATCCTGTTCTAATTTAATTGTATTCCCAATTGAGAATTCAAGTAACCCTTTATTCATTTTTTATATCGATTATATACACGCTCCCCTCAAGAATAAGGAGAATCTTATACTCCCATTTCTAACGCAACAAATTCTTACATGTTCAATTGAATTAGAATTTAACTCTATCGAGAGTCCTAGTAAAACTAACCTAAAATAGTACAGCATAACAGATCCAAACGCTACAAAAATATCTCATATTACAAGGTAAAAATACAGTTTTGAGAATGTTCCATCATTCCTCCTTTCAAGAATTACGGTGAAGTGGGAAATCACTTACACACACTAGTCATAAATGTAACCATTCTACTTAGAAAGTACATATAATCGACGGACACTAATGATTACATCGAACGAAAACCCTATCTTTGTGGGAATGTCAAATTTGAGTGAAAAGCATGACTAACAAACCAAACGTAAAATTAACATTTAAAACGAGAAAATTGACTATTGCCATAGATTTTGATGGCACAATAGTGGAAGATAAATACCCCAAGATTGGGGCACCTCGAACCTTTGCTTTTGAGACCCTGAAGTTATTTCAAGATGTGGGACATAGATTAATTTTATGGACCTATCGAGAAGGCAAACAACTTGAGGAAGCTATTAGCTTTTGTCAAATGAAGGGACTTAATTTTTATGCAATCAACAAAAGTCACCCCGAAGAAAAAAAGCCCTATTCTACACGCAAAATACATGCTGATATCTTCATAGATGATAGGAATTTTGGTGGATTACCGGAATGGGGTGTCATTGGACAAAAGATTTTAGGGCATGAAATTATAAATAGTAAAAACCATTTTATTCAAAAGAAATCTATATGGAAATCAATCTTCAGATGGTAATTCTAGATAGATCGGTTCAAACAAAAGGATTGAGGTCCATTGGGATAGGAACAAACGCTAAATTCTTCCCATAGGCCTTAAATTTTGTCTCTACTTGTCAGTTTGAATTTCTTAGCAAAATACATTAATAGAATATTTTCAATATCTAACCCAATTTTTGCGACATGAAACACATCACATCTCTCTTTATAGTATGTTATTTTCTTTTCTCAACATTTTTAAATGCACAGTTCTGGAAGACTTATCCATATACGCCCCCAAAAAGCTTGATTAGTTTTCCCCGAGATGAAGGAAGGCACCCAGGTGAACCTCAAGAATGGTGGTATACGACTATGCACCTAAGAGGTAAAACCACAGGACAAGAATACACTGTCATGTTGACTTATTTTATTCAAAATTACGGCACACTTCCAGGGTTTAGAATCCTCAACTTTTCTAATGAGACTACGCATCGATTTTTTGATGACACCAAGCCAGTAGTATATCTCAAACTAGACACTTCAGCATTAAACATAGAAGCTCAAGTATTTACTACACATCAGGAGTATTGGAGGACAAGCCTTGATTCAACCGGTAAATTAATTCCTTTTGAATACGATATTCATGCATTGACAAAGCGCGGCACCCTCGATGTTCATCTTACCATGACTAAACCTCCCTTAATATTAGCGGATAGTGGCTTTTTTTATCAAGGCAAAGAGAATTATACTTATTACTATTCACAAACAGGAGTAAAAATTTCAGGCAGCTTTAGCTTTTTAGGAACATCTGAAGAGATCGAAGGTATGGGCTGGATTGACCGGCAATATGGAGATTTTAATCCATATATCGGAGAAAAATACGAATGGTTTAGCATTCGTCTATCCAATGGTATGGATTTTAATTTGTGGAATATTTTTACTCCAAGAAACAAGGTTCCAGCCTCTCCTAAATATAAACTTTTATCGGCTTACATTAATGAACATGAATCCACGACTACGAGTGATTTTACTCTTGAGAGGACCAAATTCCAAAAACTCCCAAGAATGGGAAACATATATGCATCAGAATGGCATTTGACTTGCAATCAGCTTAATATTGACTTAACTTTGAGCACTCCTAACAAGATTAGTGAAGTTAGAAACCCTTTTTTCTTTTATGAAGGAACATTGGATGCTCGGGGAATTATAGACGGAAAAGCAGTGAATGGCATTGGGTTTGCAGAATTACTTCAACAATATGTAAACCCTCAAATTGTCTTATTAAATCCAGATACAGTTTGGAATACCTTTGAGCCCATAAAATGGAGTATTACCAATCCAAACGACGGTGTAAATCTATATTATGATTTATATTACAAAGAATCAAAAGCTAGCCAGTTTCAATTGATTCAACGAACGCAGACAGATACTTTTTACAATTTTGATCCTGACCTTATCAAGGAAAAAGATAGCCTTTGGTTTAAGCTCTTTGCCTATTCGAAAGACACTTTTTTGCGGGACACTGTTTATTCCAAAAACGCTATCCCTCTTTACAATTCTAATGAAAATCTCTACATAAAAACCATTCAGTTGACACCTAATCCAGCCAACAATCGACTTACTATATACTTACCAAGGGAAAATGATTCCGCAAAGGTAAGTATTCGAAATATTCAGGGTAAATGCATTTATAAAGAGGAAACAAAAAACAAGTCAAAAATAACAGTCGATATATCATCTTTTCAAAAAGGTGTTTATATTATTGAATATTGGCATTCAGGGTATTCTACCACCAAAAGCTTTATCAAAATTTGAATTTGCGATAAAATCATTAATAATTTCATACAAAAATGAGCTCGTATCTATCTTGGATTTGAGCATTTTATCTCGGTTATGTCGCTTTTTAATCAACAAATTTTCGTCTTGCACCCAATTCGCTGCCAAGTCAAGCAATTCCCTATTATTCGGCGGTAAAATACCTTTCCCCAAATCATACTCCACTTCTAATTCCTCTAAATAACTAATTTTGCCTACAAAATCATTATACCTAATAAATGGGATACCTAGCACGCCAGCCTCAGCACACATCGTTTGGCTATCACCAATAAACAAACCGCTAAATGCTAATACATCGTGCATATCTATCGGGTGAATAGCAAGACGAAAGGGTTCTAAGTCTGGAGAAAGTGGTCTTTCAGATGTTATAAATACATGGCCATAGGGTTCCAAAACAGATATTAACTGCTGTGCTGTTGCGTTATCAATTCCTGAGACACCAGAATCATGATGTGCATTCAGACTAGAAAACCTTATGAGAAAGTATCTGTCGATACCTCCTAGGTATTTCTCCTTAATATTGATGTTCGGATGGTATCGATCAGGATGTAAATATGCTAACTCATGGTATCCATTATAACTAATTTTTTTATATTGATATTTGCCAACACGACAACACGAGGGAGCTATGATTCTTGTAGCCCAGGGATAGGCTAATTTACCATAAAGTGGAACTACTTCAATGTCATCCTCATTGACGTTATATGAAGGTATCTGTAGTAATTTACCGATATGTGAAATCGCGACTGACGTCCCGATTAGTAGCGTTGGTTTTTCCTTTCGACAAATTTTATAGAGTCGATAATTCTGAAGTAATTGTCCTTTTATCAACCCCAATATAGAATTTGCTCTTCCCTCTGGCAATACGTTGTAATAATCCCATCCTTCAGATTGAACTAGTGCCTCAAGTACGTCCTTTTTCTTAATAACTATTACAAACGGAACACCATCTAGCTCTAGCTGCCTTATAACAAACTTAAACAAATGGAAATGTGCAGGATGCCCCAGATGAAACAAAATTTTACTCATTCTATAAACTTGTACTTAAGGCTAACATCATCCATGCATTATTCCACCTGACATATGGTATTCTAATGGTATAAAGCCGATGTTTTTGATAATAAAAATATCCTCTTTGGTCGTACATATTAAGGAGAGTCCACTCCAAGATTCTATTGTGGTATACCAATCCATCATCATGATAATTGACTAATCTCTTACTTGTAATAATACCTTGAGATTGATTGTGTATATCAACAGGGTATTTTCTTGGCAATCGCCTATAACCCCACCCTGACTTATGAAATTGCTGACCTAAATAAAATTTTATCCCTTTTTCAATGGCTTCTTCCCACCTCTTATCCTTTACTTTAAGACATTGCCTAATGTTGTAAATGCTTTCTAAAATATATCCCTGATGAAAATCAACCTGCTCCCGCTCAATCTCTTTCGTCAGATCATAACTGTAGTTCCATCTCCCATTGGAAAATTGACGAGAGATGACAAATTCAACAGACTTTATTGCTATCTCTTCAAATTCCTTCACTTGGTTAAGTTGACAAGAAAAAGCTAAGATTTCAGCAGCTAACAAACTCGCATTATAGCAAACGTCTCTTTTAATAGGGGTATAACTTATTGCCAATCCTTGACTAAATCTAGTCCTTTTCAGTTCATTGTAAACAAATTGAGATGCTCCTAATATAGTGTTTTTTACATTTTGCTTTTCTTGTGAAATAGGTAAATATTCGATCATCGCTCTAACTATAAATCCGGTTACGACGGAAGAAGGAGTATATGCTTCAAGAGACTTCAAAGGACTAACCCAAGGAAAATTATAGCCCCAACTAATACCTTGATATCCTTTACTTGGATGCTCAACCAGCCAATGATAAAAATAATGTGCACGTTCTAGAAATCTTCTTTCATTTGTCTTTTTATACAGAATAGAATATGCATGCAAGAATAACCCCATTGCCTTTGGGTTAATACCTTTAGGCACTCCGATTAGATTTCTAATATTAATGGGATTGCGCTTTTGTGCCTGAGTAGCCAAGACTGAAAACCAACGTCCTAATTTTCTAAATGGAATTCTTTTAGATAAAATTGTATCATAAGGATCCCATCCACTGAAGGAATCTTTAATTAGGTATTGATCCAAATCAATTATCATAGAAATTAGATCCTTTTGGCCCAATTCTTTCATAGCAACTAATTATAAAAACTGAACACATTTCATTCGAAGACTTTCTAATATTTTAAGTGTAACCAATGTACTATGATAACTTTCCTCAAAAGGAATAGGAGACGGCTTTCCTTCAATAATTGATGTCAAAAAGGCATGAACACTTTCTTTATGTCCTTTAACCATCCCTTTGAATCGCTTATTCTTAACTCCGCTTGAATGAAAAATCGTCAATCTCTTATAATCATCTATTTGATATACTTTTCCTGCCTGGAATACTTCGATATACTCCTTGGGTAGCCGACTACAACCGTTCGAAAAGTAAGATATATTTGCAATAGAGCCATTTTCCATTTTCAGATTAATGTTTATTGTATCCATTTGATCAAGAGGTTCAGTCATGGATTCAGCATAAAGAGTCTTCACTTTACTCTTTGATAAAAACGTAACTAAATCAACAAAATGACAAACTTCACCTATAATGCGTCCACCCCCTATCTCGGGGTCGTTTACCCAATGATCAGCAGGAAGAGCACCTGCATTTACGCGAATTAGAATTGATTTGGGAAGCTCATCATTCATTTTTTCATATAAGGCATGAACAGATGGTGCAAATCGCCGGTTGAAGCCAACCATAAGCTTGGGTTGTTTAGCACACTCCTCTTTAGAATTAGAAAAATCAGAATAATGCTTCAAAATGGTATCCAACTCTAAAAATGACATCGCCAGAGGCTTCTCAACATATATATTCTTTCCATTCTGAATGGCTTTTACTACCATCTTAGCATGTAAATCATGTCTTGTTGTAATAAAAACAGTATTAATATGATCATCTGAAAAAATATCACTAACAGTAGAAGCGCAATAACTAAATCCATATTTTTCTGCTACAAATCGCGAGCTATTACCACTAGAATTCACTACACCAACAAACTGAACCAAATGCTTATTAATAACCGGCAACAAGGTTCCCTTAGCAAAAGAACCGGCACCGACAAATCCAATTGTAGGAGTATTGGGCACAATCTTTATTTCAGACTTAAGCCGGATGGATGCCTTGATTTCCGTATCAATTGAATACTTAATTATTATGCCTGAAAAATACTCATTAGACGACAAAATCATATCATAGGCCTTCGGTGCATCATCAAGGCTATAGCTATGAGTAACCAAAGATTTTATACTTAATCTCTTTTCCCTTAACAGGTCAACAAAACTCTCCATATTTCTTTGCTCTGTCCAACGTGTATAAGCATAAGGATAATCAATGCCTTTCTCTTCATATTGGAGATCATATCGTCCTGGTCCATAAGAACAAGACATCTTCAACTCCAATTCCTTCTTATAATAATTTTGCCGTGAAAAACCAGTAGGTACGCTACCTACAATGATAACTTTCCCCTTCTTCCTAACAATCTCACCAGCAAACTCTACCGGATCTAAAGATGATGTTCCTGCTGCAATGATTGCAACATCAACTCCACGTCCTCGTGTATAACCTAAAATAACTTTATCCAAACCTTCGTCATATCTATGATAAACTCGGCTCATCTCCATTTTTCTACAAAATTCTATTGACTCCTTTGATATATCTATACCAATGGGAAACATTCCGGAACTCTCCAGAATTTTATAGGTCAATTGGCCAATGAGTCCCATTCCAATAATAACACATGTCTCCCCAAATCTAAGGTCTGCCTGTCGAATACCCTGGATCGCAATACTAGCGAGTGTTGTAAAAGAAGCCTCTATAAGATCTACTCCAGATGGTATTTTGACACAAAGTCGCTTTGGAACGGATATAACTTCAGCATGTCCTGCACTTGGACCACCACAAGCTACAAAGTCACCCACTTCAAACTCTGTAACATCTTCTCCCACTCCAATAACCTGTCCGGCAGCACTATATCCCAGAGATGAAAAAGACTCTAGTTTGTTCATTACGAGCTTATAGGTGGCGCGCACACCTATTTTTTTGGCTGTATCAAAAACTTGTTTAACTTCCTTTTGTCTGCTTTTGGCTTTTGCGATATACCCCTTACGAGCATCCTTTACGGTCTTCCCTTCAGTACCCGAACTAATCACAGAAAAATGAGTTCTCACAAGTAAGTTTCCTGTCTTTAATATAGGGAAGGGAACTTCAAGAACTTGCATTTTCCCTGATTTAAGTTGCTGCGTCAATTGCTTCATATGCTGAAATAGTCTTTCTTTACCCTAATCTGGCAAAGATACAATTAACTGATGATTTGGTTAAAAACACTCTTATACTTCTGTGCCATTTTCTCCTCTGTAAAAAAAGTTTCATACTTTACTCTACTTCTACTTCCCATTTTCTTTTGTAATTCAATGTCGTAACTGAGTTGGTTAATTTTTTCTGCAATGCTACGAGGACTTCGACTAGGAACCACAAATCCATTCCATCCATCCATAACAGATTCTGTAATGGCACCTTGATCTGTAGTGATTATCGGAAGTCCGGCAGCAAGCGCTTCTACAATAACCCAGGGATGACCTTCTGGCTCACGGGGTGGAAATACAAAAATATCAGCTTGGGCAAAAAAAGTCCATTTCGGTTCTCCGGATACTGGAGGATGTATCTCGATTTTTACTGTGGCGCTTTTCACTTTTTCCTCTAACTTCTTTCTAAAACCATCCATTCCCCTCCAACCGCCGACTAATCTCAATTTACAGGTTATATCCTCATTGATAAAAGCACAAGCATCTACCACATCTCCTACCCCTTTAGATTCATATAAATTAGCAAAATATAATATATTTATTACCCCTTCCTCTTTTGGTAAGTTTGGAAAGGTATAATTCCCTCCATTGGGAATTGAATATATTCGATCCAAAGGCAAATATGGTTCAAATAAATATCTCAGCTTTTCCCCTAACACAATAGCACCAGCAGCGTGCTTCATAACTTCCGCAAAAAGAAAGTTAATTAATCTACCTGCCCCTTGTAGCCAATTCTGTAAATTACTCCCTCTTAATTGTACAACTAAAAATGCTCTACTTTTCCAAGAAAGCCACAAAAAGGGAGCATCCTTTAGAAATCCCATTGAAGATTGGCTAATTGGATATAAAATCAAATCTGGATGTTTTTGCTTTAACATTAAATAAAATCGAAAATTTAGCCGAATTATTCTGAATATTTTCTTCAATCCCCATTTGCCTTGTGTTTCTATAGTTGTATTAATTGTATTATTAAAATGAAGCAATTCAAAGTCTTCTTTTAAGGATGAATTTAACAAAATATCTGTGGCAATGGCGGGCCCCATATATGGGGGGGGCAACTTTCCTACTAACAGTATTCTTTTTTTATCAAATCCCATTTACTTCTATTATTTTACAGCGTCAATATAATCCTGCTTTAATCTAGGCAGATTTCTTTCTTGAAATTTCAGTTTTTTTAGCTAAAGCCATTGAAAATCCTGCCATGACAAGAATTAGCAATGATCCGGATGAACCAAAGGGATTCGATGTTATCCCATACATCAACATAATAACACCTGCTGAAACAACAAAGAATCGTTCGGCTTTTCTCAAGGACATACTTTTGAAAAACACTACTGCATAAAATATCAACAACGAAGAGAGGCCTACAACCCCTGTCCCAAACAAAAACCTCACGTAATCACTATGCATTCCACCACTACTCATTATAACCTTGTCCCTATGACTCAAGTTAGATAAACCAACACCAAACAGCTTAGTTACATTTGGGGTCTTACTCCAAGTCTTAAAATATCGCTCCCATCTTCTAATTCTACCATTTAAGGCAGATTCAGTGGCTACTTTATTCTCATAAACAGATATCTCTTTTGAGAATAACGCTCTTAGTTGAGTATTAAAGATAAATGGAGATGACACAAGCATGAATAACATTATTAAAACAACATATGGCGCTCCCTTCTTTTTCCCCTTAATATAAAATAAAAAATTACTTATCAAAAAAATAAATACTCCCCACGAAGCTTGATGTTTTAACCCGAATAATGCTATAACCCCTATGCCTAAAACAGCTACTATAGAAATATATCCTACTCTACGGCGATGATGTACTATCGCTTTGACGCCTAAATACCCGAATATCAATAAATCTCCAATCACATAGGACATATAACTAAACAAATCTGCGTAGAATCCGGTTAAACGATATCCTCCTCCCCTGCTTTCAGCTAGAGGGACATAACTTATCGGACTTATCACTGACTCATATAATAACATACCTATAGGGAAAATTGATGCCACGAGAAAAGTATCTAAAAAACCCCGAAATCGATCATATGTATTAACCACCCTAGTGAGATAAACAAATAAAATAACAGGCATTATCGTCCTTAGGAAAAAACCCACCCCCTGAACTGATGTTCCCTCTATTAATACTAGCATTTGATTAAGTAAAAGTAATAAAGCAAATATAAGGAATGAGAATGGAAGTAACTTTTGTTGACCAATCTTAATTCTTAATGCATATATTATGGACAATAAAATTGTGAGTGCCCCGGTTATTTGCAAAGGTGAAAGAATTCCATATCTTTTGGTAAACCATAGTAAATCTATAAAAGGTCTAACCAACACAATTATTAATATCCATCGGTATGACCAAGGCTGAGCATTAAACCAACTTCTCCATCTTTCTATATACGCCCTCATTTAAACTATGATATTTTAATCAATCCACTAATCATATCCTCCGCTATCCTTTCATATGATAATAAGCTACTATTTATTTCTATACGCTTTTCTCTCTTAGATACATCAAGAATTTCCTCTAGTCTATTCTCAAGTAATGTCATCAATCCTACCAACACACTCCCTTCATATAAATAACCATTCTTATTAGGGAGAATAAGGTGATTAACAGTGAGTTTATTCTTCAAAACAACATATAAGCCTGTCCCCATCGATTCCTGAATTGTTATTGCAGCATTGAACCACAAACCTATATCGGCAGCACAATAATATGCTCTCGTCAAGTTATGGTCTGAAAAAGGGCGGATTATTACCCTGGCTTTGCATTTTGACTGCTTAACCTTCAGCTTTAGACTCTTTTCATAAGAATCGTTTAATCCACCAATAATCAAATAATAAATACTTATATCTTTAAATTTTTCTTGTGCCGCAACTACAGCATCAATAAAAACCTCGATTTGCTTGCGCGGAGTTAACCGCGTAACTGTTATAAAAACCAGATCATCAGATGAAATCCCCAGTGACTTGCGCATATCATCACGGGTACTATTATCAAAATAAAAAACCTTCGGGTCAAAACCTAAACTAGATATTTTCATCTTTTGATGAAGCTTCCTATACTGCTGCTTAGGTATTAGATACTCAATAATCTCCAAAGTAGATGGAGTATATAGGACAATTCGGGAACTCCATTTTACTGCCAATGCATAAATCCATCCCTTCAACCACTTTTGGACAATGATCGTTTTCCAAGTCACCTTTCCCCAAGTACTCATGTCCGTATTGTTTCCCAGTAATGTAACAATTGAATACTTATTATGAAAAGATTTATTAAAGACTCGATATGGAAATAACTTTCCCACACCTACAACCATGATTATATCAGGTCGAAAAACGTCAATAGCCCTATTTAACCCTATAGGTAAAACATTTGATCGAAATGCAAAAAGAGAAGGTAACCGAAGTATAGTGTAGTCATTATCAAAAGAGGGAAACTCCCCCGGCACAAACCTATCCATTTTAATATTTTGTGCGGATGGCGATGCTAAGCAAGACGTAATCACTTGTACAGTATGCCCTAATCTGGAGTAAGCACGTGCCAAATACACCTCTTGATATCCAATGGAGGGCATAAAATGACCTGCAACAATTGCGATTTTCATCTGAAAATAATTATATATTAAAAAGCGAACTAATCTAAACTAATTTATATTGCTCCATCCATTGCAAGACAGATATTATCCTCCAGAATTCACTCAAAGAAGATGATGAATTCAATGGCAAAGCACAAAATTTCATTATCGCTTCACTATCGATATAATCCGGCCATCTTGCCCCCCCTACAAAATCGATAACTTTCACTTCTAATTCTTCTTTCCATTTGGATTGTGGCGTTTCGAACCCTTTTTTGTCCCGCCTCCACGTAATATTGCTTGGTAACCTAGAATCAATGGTTTTCCTCAAAATATACTTTGTCCATCCGTTATTTATCTTGTATTCAGCGGGAATAGCAATCGCATACTCCACAAGTCTATGATCTAAGTATGGAACACGAGCTTCAATAGAAAATGCCATAGAATTCCTATCCTCATATCTCAACAGTCTTTTCAAGCTATTATTTACAGCCCATATTGACCGTCCTTCAAATGTATTGTGATATTTATCTACCTGTGTTTGAAGAACAGTATTTCTATATTGAGGTGTTATGAAATGGTAGCCTAATCGCCTTTCCTTTCTCACCAACTTTTGCAAATTAAGCGGCAATTGAGGGAAGACTGCTCGCCCTAGTTCTCGCAAAACAGAAATACCCCTATTCTTTTTCAATGCTTTTGCCGCTATTGAGAAGCTCCTCCATTTACCCTTCTTCAATAAATCTAATAAATAAACTCCACTAAAATAACCATATCCTCCAAGTATTTCATCAGCACCTTGTCCATCTAGCAACACTTTGATACCGTTGGCCTTTGCTAATTTCATAACCTCCCATTGTGCATAAATTGATGACGAACCGACAGGTAAATCCTGCTGGTAGGCCAACTTGCCAAAATCTTCAAAAAAATTTTTAGAACTTGGGAAAATATAACTTCCTTTCACATTTTGCAAGTACTTCACTACAGAACGAGCATAGTTCGACTCATCAATTTCTGGTTCATTGTAAGCGGCAGTAAAAGTATTAAATGAAGCGTCAGATCCAATCTGATTCACCGCAAAAGTAGTAATCGCTGACGAATCCAATCCACCACTCAAACAGCTGCCTACTTCAACATCTGACCGCATTTGTAGCGCAATACTATTCTCAAATAAACACTCAAACTTTTCAACAGATTCCTTCTCAGTTAGATTTTCTCTCCGGCATTGATCGATTTGGTGTTCTAATTGATAGTATCTCTTTATCTTGTAATCAAGTGATGAGTATGAAATGGTCATATTGCACCCCGGAGACAACTCCTCAACACCTTCAAAAACGGTCTTACCATTAAGCGGTTCAACCCCATTGACAATAAATTGTATCAAATATTCATCCTGGACTCTTTTCTCGACTCCAGGATAATTGAACAATGCTTTGATCTCTGAGGCAAAGACCAATCGTCCTCTACTTAAATTATAATAAAAAGGTTTTATACCAAACCTATCTCTTGATATAAACAAAACTTTTTTTTGTAGATCACAAATCACTATAACCCACATACCAATAAATCGGTGTACCATCTCTTCCCCCCAACAATCATATGCCTTGAGAATCACTTCGGTATCCGTTTTACTATCGAACATATACCCCTTCTGCATCAAAGTAGATCGAATCTCTTTATAATTATAAATTTCTCCATTATATGAAATGGTAAACCTTTCTGCATAACTCATTGGCTGATGCCCCATATAGCTTAAATCAATTATAGATAGCCTTCTATGCCCTAAACCAACAATAAAGTTTTCACTACCATACTCTTCAATTCTCTTCATATTAAAGCGTAAAATATCCATTGAATCCTCTCCCACAAACTCTGATGTCCCTCCGTCTAATTGACAAAGCAAAAACCCCTCATCGTCCGGCCCACGATGAGCAAGAGTACGAGACATGCTAATTAACCCCTGAACATTTACTCCTCTAGTATCTATAACCCCAAAAACTCCACACATAATTTATCTCTTTTGGCTAATTTCCACTTTATTAATTACATCACTATAAATTTGTCGGAGTATGCCACCAAAATTTTCGAAAGAAAACCTTTGAACAACGTGTGAGCGTATCTCAATGCTATTGTAGCTTGATAAGTTTTCAATTAATGACAGTAGTCCTTGTTCTATTGCCCTTTCTTTATTGAGATCTACCAAAATTCCATTGGATTCATCGACATATTCTACAAAAACTGTACCCTCTGACACTAAAACAGGCAAACCGGATGCCAAAGCTTCAACTACGACAAGGCCAAAGGTCTCATGCTCACTTGGAAAAGCAAGAAAAGAGGCTCTCTTCATATACATGGAAATATCTCTCTTGGACAATTTACCAAATAAAAGTACCCGTCGATCCAATTGATTTGTCTCGACAAATGCTTTTAGGTCGTCATATTCAGGTCCTTCACCAATAATCCAAAGTTTCCACTTATCTAAGGATAAAGCATGGAAGGATTTCAACAATTTCATAGCACCTTTATAGGACTCAAGCCGCCCAACGAAAAGAATTGCCTTTTCCCTCTTCAAATCTCCGTCCGGTTCAAATAATGAAGTATCAACAGGATTTCCAAGTACAATAGTATTAGGGTGGCTGATTCCCGCATCAATAACTTGTTTATACAAGTCCTTACTCACAGGTAAAAAAACATCAGATCTTCTCAAAGCATACCTAGCCATGTTGCGGAGAAAAAAACTATTGGATATTTTATTGAAGGGACCTGTGTGCTCTGTAATAAGAATAGGGACATTGACCCCAGTTATAGCCCTGACCACCATAAAACCAGGTAACGAGGCACCATGTACATGTATGATTCTTGCACTACACAATTTCCTTTTAAAATACTGAATAAAAAGACGATACAAATTCCAATACTGTACAATTTTACCAAAACTCCCCTTTCTACCTTTCAGGACTAATCTATGCACTATAATTCCATGTATTTCCTCCTGATATATCCCTGGATCAATTTCATTAGAAAACTCATAACATATCACTTCAACGGAATAATATAGTTCAACTACCCTTATCCAATCCACCACAAAAATTCCCCGTATATCATCTTGATCTTTAGGGAATAATGAAGGAACAACAATTAGTCTAGGTTTATTTGTATTCATATTCATTCACTTTAAAGACGATGTTATCCTTTCAACATTCAAGGCACGAATGCTTTTAATAAAACTTAAATAATACTAAACAAGATCTACAAATTAAGAAACTCGATATAATCATAGAATCATCTTCAGAAAAAAAAACTCCTTGTAATTTATCGACAAAAAGTATTATAATTAAATAAATTTTCCACCATTCTTTTCCCAGCTTGGATACTAAAAAGAGGGCGGAACCTTAGGACGGCTTGTCTCCATTCTTAAAAGCCCATCATCCATCCTTAGACTCGTTCCCAGTATCCCAAAATGTGGTAAATACATTTTATTGTATATGAGATGTTTATGTAAATAGCAAAATCGCTTGTATTGACTACTTCGGGGTAAAACTATTTCAGAAGGAACATAAAATTGAAAGGTATTTAATCGATTCATTAGGCTAAAATATTTTGATCCTAATATATTGTAAAAATGACTTAATTGGGAGACCCCTTTTACCTTATATTCAAGTTCATTGCCTTCCCGAATTATAATATTTCTTGCAATTTTGAAATGATCATAAGGAATTACAAATCTAAATTTCTTAAAATACCCTTGAAGCTCCTCTCTCAATACGCGAATAAAGCTCTCTAGCCAAATACATATACGGTCAGGGCCCCAACTCTGTCTAAACCATTGATTCCGTAAATCTATTATTTCATTGACCATTTCATACAATTTACCTCCCTTCACACCAAGCAACTCCAAGTCATAACTCAAGGCCTTAATCTCCAAAAGCAATGATCTTAACTTAAACACCATAAATGATTTTTGAACAACTAAAGTTATCCACATCCTAAGGAGATATTCCATCGCAATCTGAATTTTATTTTCTGCTGATATTCGCAGAGCTGGCATTTTGTCCAAAGACGATTTTTTACTCGAATATAATTTATTATAATTAGAGAACACACTATAAGTCATACTTTCTTGAAAAAGACTTACCGAAGTACCAAATAATCCATGCGTCAAGATTTGTTTTTCATACTCAGAAATACTAGCTCTATAATTTAACTTAACCGCCTCATTATCCTTAAATACTACAATTATATCCAAATCTGAAATACCGGGATTCTTAATAGAACCAACCTGATAGATAGAATCGACTTCCGGCATTTCAGAAAATTGGCTTACAATTCTATCTACCAAATCCATATAATCCTGCCTAGGGATATATTGAGGGATTTGAGTTATTTGATACTTCATAGTTTTATTCTATTTTTACTTCACGCTTGAAAAGCACTGTAATAAAGGATATATTTTTACGCGAATAAATTTATTAGACAGATTCTCATTACATTATATCATGTAAAAGAGCTTTTGATTTGTTAAGCAGTATGGATAAATTGTAATAGAACTCATCATTTAGCAACAATTTGGTCTTAGGGTCAATCGAGGGTGCAATCCAATGTTGAGTCATTTTACGAAATACCCTACCCGGACGTTTCATCATATATCGCTGAAATACATTAAGCGAATAATCCCAATTCTCACGAATATGACTTGCAATAACAATGGGTGACCATTCTTGCTCAGTAAACAAAGCTTGAATAGGGACAAAACTATCTCTTTTGTATATTCCGCGATTATTAATCGCAGCATAAAGCAGTGAAGGTAATAACATTACTTGACTCAAAAAACTTTTTAGTTGATATATATTTCTAGGCTGCCATGGGCGATTAACTCTCTTTATTAAAGCTTCAATATATTTATCTGCTATCTTCAAATAGTTGATTCTCGTCTTTTGAACATAACGTAACTCACATCCTTCAATAGGATAGATACATTTTGCTTCTTTCAAAACAGCGATAGGTAAGTATTCCTCAGGGTATTGCAATAACGATGATACCGATATCACAAACCACCCGTGATGTTGCAAAGGATCAAATCGATAGATTTCTTCTAGTGACTTTGATATGAAATGATTCAACTCCTTATGTTTCATATATTTGTCATGAACGATCAACAAACCATCAAAATCACTAAATAACGTTCGATCATCTGTAGCAAAGCTTCCATGCACGATTACAGCTTGAAATAGCTTTTGATACTCTTTATCAATCATGAGTCTTATATTCAAAATAATCTCTTCTTCAGACTTTATCTCCGGAATAAAAATTGTTCCTTTCATTAGATGAATTTTTATTGTTTTTGCCAAAGAACACTTATTACCCTACGAATAGTGCCATGATAAAATATAGTTATCATAACAACTGCAATAAAAATCATCAGCGATAATAAATAAATCGGTTCCATAGACTTACAACAAGATTGTAGTACGACCAGAGCCCCAACTGTGACAGTAGACCCAAGCATATAGCCTAACATTTGAAGTATATTAAATTCAATTTGCAACCTCATTACTATGATAGTAAGAACAAAAGATGAAAATTTAGCCACCACAAGTCCATATGCGACCACCAAAATTCCATACCGTGCACCTATTAAGATGGCACCAACAGTTAATAACGTTCTAATAATAGAAAGATAAATGGATATTTCAGGCTTTCCTAAAGCCGGAAATACAACCGCGCCAGGTTGTGAAACACTTTGTATAGCTCCTGCAAAACATAAAACTTGGACTATGGGTATTGCCGAATTCCATTGGGCTCCAAAAACAAATGGAATCAGAAAATTGGCGTTAAATGAAAGAATTGCCATAGCAGGAAATGAAACCATGGCAATTAAACTGACAGACTTAAAGAACATATGAATCAATCTAGAATGATCATCCTTAATAGTAGAAAGTGCAGGAAAAAGCATATTACTAAATAAATAGGATACTCTCTTTACAGGAGCATACATTATATTATAAGCAAACGAATAATACCCTATCACCTTGGAAGGAAATTGCTTACCCAAAACCAAATAATCAAGATTGCGCTCGATGTATAAGACTGAGTTTGACATCTTATATTTTACAGCATACCAAATCATCGCCTTAACCCCATTATAATCAAAATAAATAATAGGACGCCATCTAATTATCCTCAAATAGACTATACTCTTAGCCAAAATGGTCACCAAGGTCTGCAAAACTAAGGAATACACCCCCAATCCTAATAACGCTGCAATAATGCCAGCACTACCTCCTAAAACTGTACAAACTAAATTCCAAATAGAAAGTATTTTAAATTTTAATTCCCGTTCTAAGAGCTTGTAATGCAATGAAAATAAGGGTGAAATTAATATACTAACTCCTGAAAGAATCACAATACCTCTCAATTCAGATTGGCCATAGAACGTTGATATCCAACTGGATGTCGATACAACAAGTAAATAAGTGAAGGCTGCAAAAACCCAATTCAACCAATACAATGAGGATAATTGTTTATTATCCAACTCCTTAAAGTATATGATTGATGACCCAAACCCCACTGCACTAAACAAAGAAATAAATCCAATGTAAGTACTTGCTAAAGCGATTAGACCAAAATCTTCCGGCAACAATAATCTAGCCAGTAAAACATTAACACCTACAGCAACAATCTGCCCAATGACATTGGCCCCTGCCACATAAACACCACCTCTTATCAATGTTTTTTTTATATCCAAAATAGTATAAATTCATTTCTATTCAAAATACATAGCAATTAATCCCATTGTGCTATACATTTATTAATATCACGAAGAACACAAGCAGTATAATACTCATAATCAAACGATTCAACATATAACCTAGTTCTCTCCGCATCTCTAGAAAATCGATCATAATCTGACAATATGGTTTGAATGGATGCTACTAGTTGACTAACATCATCAGGAGGAACAAATTTGACCATCCACTCTTTAAACCTCAACCTCAGCCCTATTAAATCAGACAATATTACGGGATTTCCACTTGCCAAATATACCCCGATTTTACCCGGATCAAGGTGGTACATATAATGATTCGACCTAGGATAATAAGCAATTAGAATATCGGCACTCTTCACAAATTCATAATACTTATGAATTGATTGAAAGGGGTATAATGTTATATTCCTGACTCCCTTGAAATATTCTTCATAGTATCTCATTGCCGTCGGACTCGCACCGACAATTGCAAATCGAATATCTGGCAATTGCTTCGCGGCCTCATATATATATTGTATCTCTTTTGAACCTACAAATACCTTGCCTGCATACATAACTAATCGTTGGTTGGAACAAAACCCCAAAAGCTCTTTATAATCCTCCTTTTGCAATTTAATATGTTCCTTGAATTCTTTACTTTGTGTTATCATTGGAGGCTGAACAATCCTATGTGGAGCCTTTTTTAAAAAATTAGACAGGTAATATGTAACAAAAGGACTGTGACTAATAATAAAGTCCGCATGGCGAACTACAAAACCATAGAGAAAACTTTTTTTGGCATGAATAAGTTCTAAAGTCAACGGCGAGCTTATTAAATTAATTTTTTTCAATAGAATAATTGGCACACATGAGATTATACACTTACTAATAATTATGTGATTCTTACTTTTATAGTCATTGCGATTCCCAAGAAAATGTTTGAAAGTCAAAAAGAGTTTTAACAAAACCAGTTTCACAAATGAAGTCTCCCCTAAATGATTTTCTTTTATACAATAATCTGATTCTATTAACTTAAAAAATGTACTATCCAGAGCATAATAACTTTTAACTTCCTTTTTGGATTGGATATTACCCTCACGCTGAACTCTTGGGGTAAGAAGCATCACCTTCATTCCGTTCTTCACAAAACCGGAACAAGTTCTCATAATATGCACTACATCTGATCTATTCTTCCTCACATCTCGAGGAGAAATAAACGTAATTTCAGAAAAGAGCAGATTGTGCTTATTTTTCATCAAAGCTAAAATTTTAACGACATGATAAGTTTATCTTTACTAACTTCATCTAAAAGGAAGCCCATTCTAACGTATAGCCTCTTGGCTGTGTTCTTTTTATTTACTTCCAACTTAATCATTTCAAATCCCAATTTCTTGGCATGGTTTAGACACTTTTTCAACAGAAAAGTAGCAATTCCAAGAGACTGCCATTCTCTATCAACACTAACATTGGTAATAAACGCTATGCCCGTTATTTTATCGTTGAGGTAACATGCTACTAACCCCACCATAGATGCTTTATCCCAAAGTTCAAATCGATATGCATTTTTGTAAAGTTTTACTGCATATTGATGAATATCCACCTGGTCACTTAAAACTGGAAAAAAAGAGTGGTTGTTCCTTTCCAAATGTTCCTCTATCTCTGAAGCACTTGATCTATTCAATTTGAATTGGAGATTTAACTTATTCATTCTTCTCTAAAAGTTCATAATTATTCATAATAAAGTTATTCACTTGCTGTTTATCATTAAACATCAGCACGTCAATAATGGACAAATTAGAAACAAACCTATCATTGTATTGCTTATAAACTATATTTGAATTTTTCAGAAAGAACAATTGAATCCTCCGTTTCCTAAACTCAGACGGATTATACAACTCTTTTCCACCTTCCGCATTTATATACTTAGTAGCTTGATTAACATGGAGTATTTCTAAGATCCTATCTTGGCCCTTTAAATCAATAGACCATTTATAATCCTTTGAAGTCCTTTCAAATACCCGTTGAATGCCCAAATAATGACAAATGGAGATGATACTTTTCTCGGCTAACATTGAGATCGGAACTCCCTCCCAATCTTGCTCAAAAATATGCTTTAATACCGGATAAACACAATTGTAATATGGTGCCTTTGCATAAGCGTGATGAATGGTACGCAATATCCCTCTTAGGTCACCATTTATTAAAGTCTCATTAATTCTCCTATTCTGAGAGGGTCTAGAAACCGGAACAGTAAAAAGGAAAGGTTTATTTGCAAGTAAAATTCTATTACGATTGATCCATCCTCTCTTTATATAATTGACGTCATCAAAAAACACAAACTTGTCAACAGCATTAATCAGTCGAAAATATCCTAAGTAAGGGAAAACATAGGGCTGCATAACTGCCATACTTAATGGTCTATTCATTCAGATATACATTTACAAATATACTCAATCATTTGATTAGACAGTTCAGGATAAATGGGAAGACAAATTACTTGCTGTGCGACTTTATATGCATTTTTTAGATTGCCTCTTTTTGAGGATGGAAGTGAAGAATATGGAGCAAAAGTACTTATAAGTGGATAAAAATATCTTCTACAATATATTTCATAATTCTTCAATCGATAATAGAGATCATCTCTTGAAGCGCCAAATTCATCTTCTTCAATAAAAATCGGCAAATATGAATAATTGTATTCCACATCCTCCATCAATGGCATAATTCTAAGACCTACCACTCCTTGCAACAAGGTTTGATACAATTGATATATCTCTTTCCTACGCTGGATTTCTTCATCTATACTCTTTAAATTTAATAACCCGATACTAGCTTGTATTTCATTCATCTTGCCGTTTATTCCAGGCAAAACAACAGTTGTTTCATCCACAAATCCAAAATTTCGAAGACGATCAATTTTCTCCTTAAGCTCCTTTGAACTAGATACAATCGCGCCACCTTCTATCGTATTAAATACTTTTGTGGCGTGAAAACTTAATATACTAAGATCACCATGGGTTAATATTGATGTGCCCCTCTGTTTAACTCCAAATGCATGCGCTGCATCATAAATTATCTTGAGGTCATAAGTTTTACTTAGCTGTTCGATTTGATAAACGTCGCAAGGTTGGCCATAGACATGTACAGGTAAGATGGCTGTTGTCCGTGAAGTTATGGCATCTTGGATTTTTTGCGGATCCAAATTATTAGTAAAAGGATCAATATCTACAAATACAGGTTCAGCTCTATGCCACCAAAGGGCGTGTGTAGAAGCAACAAAGCTATAAGGCGTTGTAATTACTTCGCCTTGAACATCTAAAGCCTGTAGAGCAGCCACTAATGCTATAGTTCCATTATTAAAAAGAGAGATATAGGGAACTTCCAAATATTCCGCAAGTTGTCGCTCTAGTTCTATAACTAAAGGTCCATTATTAGTAACCGTTCTACTTGTCCAAATCCTTTCAAGATATGGAAGTACCTCTTCCAAACCAGGTAATGAAGGCCTTGTCACATAAACTTTTTCTCTCAATTTTCTTCAAGATTTATTTCAACATGAACTATGATAACAAAGTAGGATAAACTCACCTCCACTCAATTGAATGAGTGCTAACATATTTACAGTCATTGCTCTCCTAATGGTAGTAATTCAAGAACAATTGTAAGATTTCAGAGTGATTAACCATTGGCTCCTAGAAAAGCAAAGACTCTTTATTGAAATAAAGAGTCTTTGCTTCTTACAGGGGCAGAAATACCCACTAAAGAACTAAATATTACTTTACAATAACCATCTTTCTAGTGGCCGTGTAATCTTCTGAATCTAATTGATAGAAGATTATTCCTACTTCGCCTAGCTCTTTAGCACTTACTACTATTCTATTCTCGCCTGCCAATCCTTTCATTGGGAGCTTTTTCAAAATCTTACCATGCTCTGTGTAGAATGTCAATTCTACTAACATATCCTTAGGAAGGTCAAATCTAATTTCTGTTTTATCCTTGTATGGATTCGGCTCATTCTGATACAATCTGAATACAGGTTGTTTTGCGTATTTACCTTCATATCTCATATGAATTTCATAATCTCTACCTTGTGCATCATATCCCTCAGCCGGTGTAAACACTGAACTGACTATCATCCTCGGATTGATTGTTTCAGTTAGACCTTTGAATACAAGAGTAAATAAAACTTCCTCTTCCTTAATAGTCTGACCAGAACTCTCGGCATTCCAACTAAACGTTAGAATTCCATTTGGTGTAAGCCTTGCCCCATAGTTCCCTGGTACAATATCCAATTTCCCTGGTTCAATAGATTCAAACATCAATTGGTCCTGCTCAAACTCAAGGCTAAATTGCATACCAACAATATTCCTAAAGTTCTTCGCAGTCACAGGTAACTCAATACGTTTACCGACCTGAACCTTTGTCTCTGGCACAATCAATTCAATTTTCTTATCAGATCTCACTTGAGCCTTTTGAGTAAAATTAGGTTTCGCAGAAGCATCCACATCCCCTACTTTAATAGCTCTAAAATCTGCATCTAACTCTGCCTCTATAAGAGATTGAATAGGTAGACGCTCAGGATGCTTCCATGGATCCATATAATTGTTGAATATGAAATCTTTAGGAACAAAGCGCCAAGAAGTTTGCTTCCATCGATCCAGATTATCAATTTTACCAAGAATTAACTTTCTAAGAATTGCAATATCACCAGTTGATACCGAATGGTTGTTATTGGCATCAGCAGCTAAGTATTGGTAAGCATCTCCAAATGAACGTTTACCGAGCAAGTAAAATTGAATGAAAACAAGATCCTTTGTATTAACTCCATTTAACCATCCATCATTTTTGAATATATCTATATACTCAGCTTTTTCCGGAACGGTAACAACAAACTCACCTCTTGTCTTCTTAGTCTTGACAATTGTACTATCCTTATCCATTAATCTTACCAAAACAGATTGAAGCACTTGATCTTTACGATCAATAACTTTACCCGCGATACTGGTGTTATTACCACAAACATTATTATTATCTTGAACAACAATAAGCGTCTTGCAGAAGTCAGTATTTCCAGCCTCATCTTCTACCCAAACTTCAACTTCAAGGGTCACTTCAACCGTAGCTCCATGTGCTGTAAATGTATCACAATTAACGGTATAACCTGTTTGGTTTGGATCTCCATTGAAATAGAACTTCAAGTCTGATGTATCTGTGCAATTATCATAACTTCCTGCATCAAGATCTGTTGCCCAGATAGTGATTTGACCACTAGATGGCATAATAACGGTAACCGCTCCATCTTCACAATATGGAGTAGGTTTTTTGCAGTCCTTCACTTCAAATAATAAATTACATACACCGACATTCCCACAACCATCCTCTACATAGTATTGCAGCATATGCTCTCCTATTGGATAGGTACCACTTGCTGAACTTGGATCTAGTTCATTATCAGCCCAAGGGTTATAATAATCTACAGCCTTTTCCCCTAGGTGAGCACGACCTACATACACATCATAAGTGCCATATTTCCCTGCTCCATCATTGTATAAATCAATCTTGTAATCATAGCTTAACCATTCATCCTTTGTACACTCATCAGTAGCTGATACGCTTAGATTAATATGGCCAATACAATACTTGACACCATCAATAATAGTATCACGATATGTATTGGGTTCACAATCTCCTTTACTACAAGTGACGACTGGGTCATTCTGATCTTTTACTAGAATAATCTGTCTAAAGTGCCACTCGCCAGGGTGAGGATGACTATAACCATAAGGCCGTCCTTGATCATCCACAGCAATTTTATCAATGTCCCACTGACACCAATCAATGACACTCCAATCTCTGATTACCTTGAAGCATGCATCCCTTTCTATCGTTATCGTATCATCTGTATAGTTAATAGCAACATTAGCACACTGATTATCAGCATCACCAACTACTTCAGGCTTACCAAGTTGTGGATTAGATGGATCAAGGTCTGCTCCACACCCTTCGAGCTCAATAGATTCTCTACAACCATTGGGCCATTCAATATCATCTGTATTAGAAGTACAAACGATCGGATCAATGTAGAATGGATCACAATTAACAACCCAAATCTCCTGTTTATCCTGATATCTCACGCCATTTAATGTCACAGTTATCGTACGCACTATCACACCTTGTCCACATTCTCTATTATCCTGTACCGTAATGGTAGGAGTAACTCCACATGTTCTGGAAACGTATCCGTCCCATCCCCAGACCAAGGTATACTTATTATCCGGATGAGTTGGATTGTAGTAATTCTGCGCAAATTGACAAGCTTTAGCAGAAACTAAAGGAATCGGCACTGTTTGTGGAGCCTTACCATTTGGGAACCACTTAAGATAGTGCAGATCAATATCCTCACACCATCTTGGGCAAACCACATCAGTAGTCTTTAGCTTCTGTCTTAAAGTTGCTGCTGTTACCACTCTACCAAATGTTGGATTATCAGGGTCAGTCAAAGCCGCCTCACTATCATCAAACCAATATTGACAACTTACTACTACATCATCAGGTGCATGGACAACAGGTAAAGCCTTATTCTGAACATCGACCTCTACCATACAATCCGAGAAGTGCCCCTTCAATCTTCCTTTTTCCATAATCTGTGGTGAAATAGGTCCTGCTCCTGGATCTATATCAAAGACTCTAAATACAACCATTACACTTTGTCCGACATCTAAACAGCAGAATGAAGTCTCATCATCGAAGTACACTTGATTGCCACTTATACTTAAGTCATCATCTCCATTTAGTCCATTACAAGCCACAGTATTGTTAGATTTACTTCCATGTGTTTTGCCGAGCAACTCCTCCATACGAATCACCTTAAACCATACCTCCTTACAATTATCAAAAGAACCATTATCAAAGGATTCAGCCGTAACTGTAACATAATCAGTTCCAGGATCATTAGAACTAACTAAACTAACTGTTGTCTTTGTTTTACAAACAGGAGTTGGAGGAATATTGTCTACTACATGCATTGTAACCTCAAGCTGACTTACATTACCACAAGCATCTTCAGCCTCAATAATAGCTTTATGATCTCCCTCAGCTAATCCATAAATAATCCACTGACCACTAGGCAGCTTGACCACTCTACCTGTCCATGTTAATACCTTATAAGATATCGATTCAGAACAATTATCTTCAAACCATGGCTCAGGCACAATCCAAGTTCCAAAACAGCTCGTAGCTGTCATATTGACTGTAACTTCTTCAGGGAATGTAATCTTCGGACCTTCGCGATCTATGACACGAATAACCTGGGTATGCTCTGCAGGATTTACGCCGGGGATTAAAGGCAAACATTTACTCACCACCTTCCAATGTCTATGAATTTCTAATTCGCCCTCACAAGCATCATAAACTTCATCCTCATACTTATAAGAATAATTACAATACTTATGCTTATCGAATACAGACTTGCCACCAATTGTAGGAACTCCTGTACCTGTCCATTTCACATATGGTGATAAGGCATTTGGATCATTCGTCGGATATCCACCAAAACACCTACGTCCATTTGTCCTTACCCATTGCCAATGACTTCTATAATAAATTGGAAAAGGACTTGGATGACCGGCATTTACACCATTTTTTATCACATTCCAGCCCAAACTTCTAGGAACTCTAATTCTGCATCCACTCGCATTATAAATTACAGTATCCAATAAGTAATCATCCACACATCCTATCGAACATCCTGTTGATAAATCCACTGCATGTGGTATGAAATGTGGATTAGGTGTACCCGGCCTAATAAACTCCTTCGTAGGATCTATTTTATTATCCAGTGTCTCATCGAAAAATTTATCACAAGCTAAACCCGGCGCAGACAAATCATCTACATCAGCAGGAAATTCTACATCGTCTAAATCAAATTCCTTTACATGAATCATTTGGGTACATGTAACAGCATTTCCTGAACCATCCTTAACAGTCCATTTTCTTTCAATAGTAAGTCGATATGTCTGACATCTGCCATTATCTGTAACCTTATCGTGATAAGTCATCTGAGGATTGCGCACACAACTCAATATTGTAGGCCTACCTGTATTTACCGGATCAAATGCAACAGCGCAAGGTACAGCAGTATCGGGCGGACATTCGATAACAGGGGCCAATTTATCTTCAATACATACACATCCCCAACAACTATTACCTGTATTTGGCTCAATTACACGGACAGTAAAACACTTTCCAACATCATCCAATGTGAAAGTAGTTGAATGGGGAGCGCCTGTCTTGTTGCCACAACCTTCAGTCACTTCCAGCCCATAAGATTCATAGCAATAGTATATTTCACCTGATAAGACCATATCTGCGGTAAGAGTAGCTGTACACGTCTCATCCAAACTTAACTGGGTCTGATCATTACAATCCATTACACTTGTTGCTGGCAAGAATTCACGAACAGTGGCAAAGTACTTACATGTATCTGTATTTCCTGCAGAGTCTTTAGCAACAACAACTATTTCATGCTTACCAATCTTGAGATATGTACCATCAGGTGGCGTTACTTCAATCGTATCAATTCCACAATTATCTGTTGCAATATAACCATAACTCCAGAATACTTCACATTCCCCCGGATTGGCTTGAAGTGTAATATCAGCAGGGCAATTAACGATTATCGGATCCTCACAGTCTTTGACGGTAACATTAAAGGAACAACTTGATTTATTACCCGCCTTATCGGTTAGTATATACCGTACCGTGGTAGTCCCTACTTCAAAGAATTCCATTGTTACTTGGCCTCCATCAACTGGGCCATTAGGAGGTACAACGATTGGGTCATTTGAGCTGTATTCCACATAAATGTCACCTATACAACAATTATCCTCCAATATAGGATGAGTCCACATAAACTTACCACCACACATCAAGGTGTCATTACAGAAGATCGTATCTCCCTGACTATATGGATCAATTGAAAGAATCTGCAATTCCCAATTTTGCAGTTGAGTGACTCCAACATTGGGGACACAAGAATTGTTGGCTATTTGCAAAGTCCAATCACCCACCGCATTCTCTAGATAAAACTTCTTGAGTGCTTCCATCGGTTGTGAAGCACCTCCTCCTCCAAGGGGGTTGCAGCCAACTGAATTAATATTATTCGCTGCATCATCGTCTATCAAGCTAAAATCAAAATCTGTATCACCGCTACTACAAACACCTTCAAACAATACAACCTCTGTTCCTTCAGGACTAATGAGAGTCACCTCCAATCCATTAATATCCCCGGATATTCCATTTAAATTGAGTATATTAACGTCTCCGATAAATGCATTAAAAGGATAATTAATTACAGAGGTATAACATTCTCCCACATTGATGTCAACATTTAAGTTAGTAGCCATAGAATAAACTAACGTATCATATTCTACGCATGTCGGAATTTCAACATCTCTTACCAAAACGGGTAACATACAAGTATCCACTCCCGGATCTGTACTTTGTAATGAGGCAATAGTGCCATTGTCTGTTAAAATAGGTAGATTGGGGTTTAAACTGCCAAGAGTAGCCGGTGCACAACTCTCTGCCAGTAACCAATCGGTATCATCATTATGATCGTGAATTCTATCTCTATAATAACTTGCATGACAGTCCATATTCGGAGATACTCCTGACCAATCATCTGCTTCTACCACAGCTAGACTACCAGCTCCAACAGGATCAAAGCCATTGGTTGCAACGACATCAAGGACATGATCATATAAACTAATAATATAGCCTCTTGGATCTGAATTAGCTGCTTCAACACAATTCATAGAGAAATAGCTATTGGTGGGATTGTCTATTCCCATTCCCACATGGAAGACCAAGGTACCACCAACTGCCAACATCGTTCCGTTAGGCAATGTCCGAGAACATACACTTCCTCCAGCATCGACGATTTCCAAAGTCAAACAGGTTAAATCCATGGTTGTAGGACCAAAATTGGTTATTTCCACATAATCTCCATTAGTTAAATCACCATCAAAATGAGGGGGAATAGGGCTTGTTGCACCTACAGGAGCACCCAACATTTGACTCACTTCCGTAATCAACACAATAGGTTGATCTTGTGCAACATATGTTAACTTATTCTCCCCAACCGGGAAGAATTCGCCACTGGCATCTTCCACACCTTCTTTTATTATTGACCCGCTAGAATCAATAATAAAATAAGTAACCGCCACATGATCAATACAACTGTCCCGCACACCAGGCTTCAAATTAAACACAGTTGCACCGCATTTTCCAGGATCATTATCAATTGTGTCTACACTAGGACAAGCCAAAATTGGAGCCTCCCAATAATCATTTACTATTATTTTATATTCACAGGTGTCTGAATTTCCACAACCATCCGTTGCTTCAAAAATCAAAATGGTTGTGCCTACCGGGAATCGACTTCCAGAATGTAATCCTGTGCTATCTATCTGCAAGATTATTACACTATCCGTACAATTGTCTAAAGCATAAGGAGCAGAGAAATTGACGTATGCATCGCAATGACCTGTCTCTGCATTTTCAACTATAGGCAAACGGGGGCAATTTTGGAAAACTGGAGGAATCGTATCAATCGTCCCAAATCTAAATATAACCGAATCCACATTATCGCATTCATCAGTAGCATAGAATGTTACATCGACATAACGCGTGTCACCACAACCATCTACCCAGTTAAGAATGTTATAATTATTGGTCCATGTTACTTGACTACAATTATCTATCGCTACAGCTCCTGCATTATTATTTAACCAACTTATCAACTCATCATCATTATTGGCATTAGATTGATCACACAGAATCTCAAAGTCTGATCCACCTGTTATAACTGGCGGAATCGTATCTCTAATTAATATAGTTTGTGAACTATCCATTACATTTCCGCAAGCGTCGGTCGCTTTCCATGTTCTGACAACATCGTATTGATCATCACAACCTCTAGGAACAGTCACTTCATTGAATTCAATATTAATCAACTGTCCACAATTATCTGTAGCAAATACATTCGATGGGACTGCCGGAATTTCCTCTTGGCAAAGCACTAAAGTATCTGCTGGCACATTATGAAGTTCAGGAGCTATGGTATCACGTACAGTAATTGTATAAGAGGCTGATGCACTATTATTACAATTGTCATAGGCTGTCCATGTTCTTGTAAGAACAAACTTGTCATGGCAACTATCATTAGTGACGACCTCATTAAAGTCAAGATTTATCGGTTCATTATTCATACAATTATCCATAGCTGTGACAATTGGTACAGCTGGAACTTGCTCAGCACAAGACACTAATGTGTCATTGGGAACACCGCTGATTACCGGAGCCGTTACGTCTTCATCATAGATAAACTTTTGTACACAAGTAGTATAATTTCCTGAGCTATCTGTGACTGTATAAGTTCTTGTAATAACAAGACTATCATCAAAATTACAAGTGCTTAATCCATTGGAGACATCAACATATGTTACAGTAAATGCATTAACAGTACAGTTATCCATTATTGTCCCACCCAGTGCCTCAAAACTCATTTTATCGGATGCCCCAGCAGGTGGAATATCCCCACAAACTAATCCACGCACATCCGCTGGACAAGTAATAATTGGTGCTTCATCATCTACCACAGTGACCATCCAAAAGCACATGGTAGAATTGCCAGCACTATCTAAAGTCGTATATTTAATCTGTGTTGTTCCCAATGGGAAAGATTTGGAAGTCGTATCTCCATGCGAAACATTATTATCCACTTCCATACTTCCATCTGGGAATGTATATTTAACATTCAACGAATCAATATGACAATTGTCAATTGGAAGCGGGTGACTCCAATTATGCACCCCTTCACAGTCACCGGTTCCCCCTGCAGAAGTTCCAATAGTGACATTTGCTGGGCAAGCAAGCTCGGGAGGTGTAGCATCATTGAGAGTTATATTGACCATACATGTATCTGTATTCCCTTCGTTATCGGTTATTACTAAAGTAACTTTCACTACTTCTCCATGTCTTGAACCTACATTTGTCCCTGGGGCAGGAGTCTGAACTATACTATAAATATTACAATTATCTGTAAATGACATTGCTCCAATATCTGGCAATTCAATGTAACAAGCATTATCAACTACATCCATTGTAAAATCTGGTGGGCAGACAATTCCAGGAGGTATGGTATCCTTTAAATGTACATTAGTTGAACACCAACTACAATTACCTACACTATCACATACTCTTAAATGAACAACAACCGGAGATGTATCCAAATCTCCCATATTAAAGAAAATGGTATCCATCAAGGTAATGGTATCACGCCCAATTAACAACTGGGTACTGTCACAATTATCTGTGGATAATCCGCCAATTTGTTCTGCTGTAACAAATCCTTCACATGTAGCACTCATATATACTGTAACCGGTGTACAAACTGCATCGGGAAACTCCTTGTCAAGCACTATAACATTAAACATACAAGTATCACTTATATTGCCAACCGTATCAGTTGCTCTATGCCATACCGGCGTAGTCCCAACAGGATAATATAAGCTAGAGGCTTGGCCCATTGTCCAAGTAGCCCCCATATCAAGACTATACTCATATTTCATATCAGCTTCACTTGTACAATTATCTTCTGCTATGAGCTGAGGGAAATTAGCTATTGCACCACACCAACCAAGATCATTTGGGATAATCCAATTACTATCCGGGCAATTCAAAAATACCGGAGCCTGCTCATCCACAATAGTAATAGTTGTTTGGCAAGTTGCTGTATTACCTGATTCATCTGTTGCGGTCCATGTCACAACATGAACCCCGGGACCAAATGTAGCACCATATAATGTATGTGTCTGTGGAGCAAAAGGCCAATCATGGGCAATTGTGCTGTCTGGGCAATTGTCTGAATATCCTGCATCTAAACTATCTGTTCCTAAAAGCACTTCACAAACCCCTGGGTCCATTGGCAAGGTAACATCTACATGACAAGTCACAACCGGGTCCTCATCGTCCTGAACGGTTATCTTCCAGGTACACATACTCATATTACCTGTCGTATCCCACACCGTGTATTTCAAATTGCTCACTCCCTTCGGAAAATCTCCCATCTCCGCTCCGCCGGCTGTTACATTTGGACGCAACTCTACGCTATTATCCGGATAGGTTATAACCAAATTCATCGTATCAACCATACAGTTGTCTGTCGGGGTCGGATTTGTCCAACTTGCATGTCCCGAACAATCTCCCGTACCGCCCGCACTCGTCATTACTGTTATATCTGCTGGACAGGTTATCATCGGATCTTCATCGTCTACTACTGTTACTCTCCATGTGCACATGCTCATATTCCCCGCACTATCTATCGCTGTATATTTTAAAGTACTTGTCTCACTTGGGAATGTATGTGTCATCGTGCCACCTAAGGT